>Ga0257117_1000072_pt1 | contig 111789 bp, 90 predicted proteins | sample SI112_135mmetaG_FD_190157 | JGI IMG/M metagenome (GOLD analysis project Ga0257117, IMG submission 190157) | Marine microbial communities from Saanich Inlet, British Columbia, Canada - SI112_135m | ecosystem: Environmental > Aquatic > Marine > Inlet | place: Canada: British Columbia | collected... | reverse complement strand
AGTCTCCATAAGTGATGTCAAATCCTTATAGAACGCAACGGGATGCTGCATGTCATTATTATCGATATTGCGCAGAGAAATCCCTACAACATCAGGCTTGATTTTATCAATAACAGATCCCAAGGCATGTAAAGGGTCCCTTTCAAACATAAGGTCCAATATTTGAACGTGATGACCTGCCCGTTCACAGGACTCCGCAACAAGACATGCGCCGAGAGGCATTACCGGTATTGGTCCACGATATCGATTTGTAATGATCAGGAGTACATTCACTATTTACCCTGTTTTAGAATAGAATTGTCCAGAACCACCGTCTTTCTACATTAACTGTTTATTATATTCCATAAAAACAAGATACAAGCAGTTTTTTAAATATCTTTGTCAATCTTACACTTTTTTCTGTTAAACTTGTAATTCATGGTTCTCAATTGAACAATTATTTGATTAGTTCCTGTAGCCGCAGGCTTTAGCCTGCGCTTCTCGTCATTAGAGGGGTAAGTTAGCCACTCTAAAACTTGATTGAATATTTTATACACTGTTTATGAATAGAGAAATTCTCAGACTTGCAATCCCAAATATAATCAGCAATCTTTCTATCCCACTCTTGAGCCTGGTAGATGTGGCCTTAATGGGTCACCTTGATTCAGCAGAATATATCCTTACCATCGGTTTTGGAGTGATGATATTTAATTTTGTGTATTGGGGTTTTGGTTTTCTACGAATGGGAACTACCGGTTTTACTGCGCAGGAATTTGGCAGGCAGGACAAAAAAGAGTGTTTATTGATACTAGGCAGAGCTTTGTTAATTGCTATGGTAGGCGCGTTATTGTTGATAGCATTGAAAACTCCGCTGTTGAAATTGAGTTTACTCTTAATCGGAACAACCCCGGAAGTTAACGCATATGTGACAGATTATTTCAATATAAGGATTCTGGCAGCTCCGGCAACAATATCCCTCTTTGCATTTACCGGTTGGTTCTTTGGTATGCAGAACGCCAGAATCCCGATGATCCTTACGATAACGGTTAACCTGCTCAACATCGGTTTCAGTTACTGGTTTGTAAGGGTTGCGGGGATGACGTCTGGTGGTGTGGCATTAGGTACATTGATCGCACAATATTGCGGATTAATACTGGCATTAGCATTCTTTTACAAAAACTACAGACATATGCTCCCTTTTTGGGACAGATTGGACTTGTTTGATATTGGCAAGATGAAGAAATTTCTCATGGCAAATTCTGATATCTTCATACGAACTCTTTGCCTTATGTTTGCTTTTTCATTTTTCAAGGTACAGTCCGGTAAGGAAGGAATAATCTTAGGTTCCGCAAATATTATTTTGTTCGAATTCATAATGCTAAGTGCTTACGGGATTGATGGGTTCTCTTTTGCCGCTGAATCGGTTGTTGGAAAATATTTTGGTGCTGGTGATGCAGGGAATTTTAGAAACGCAATAAGAGTATCTTTTCAATGGGGTATTGGCATAAGCATTGTACTTGTCTTTTCTTTCTATTTTTTTGGCAAGGAGATACTGCAAATATTAACAGATAATCAAGAAGTAATAAATGCAGCAGTGCCTTTTATGGGATGGTTAATTATTGCACCAATTATCCATGCCGTACCATTTATCTGGGATGGAGTGTATATAGGGGTTACTGCGTCAAAGGCGATGAGAAACACCATGCTTCTGTCCACATTTCTTTTTTTTCTGCCTGCATACTATCTTTTCCACAACGTAATGGGAAATCATGCCTTATGGTTGGCCTTAACCCTTCTCATGCTTGCCAGGGGTATCTCTCAGACCATTCTGGCAAAACATATTGTGTTTAACAGGTTAAAAAGTTAAAAGTGACTAAAGTTTGAAATGAGCTAAAGTTGTGGTAAAAAGCAAAATTTCATCTTTTAACTTTAGGCACTTTAGTTCACTTTAGACACTTCAAACTTAGTTGCATCCTATCAAATCAATCCCATCTCTTTGACAGTATCCCTTTCTGTCTGCAGTTCTTTCAATGTTGCTGAGAACTTTTCTTTACCAAACTCTCCGTGCGCAATACCATCAACAACATTAACTTCACCATTTTTCACGTGGCAGGGAAAAGAGAAGATCAGGTCTTTATCAACACCGTATTCACCCTTTGAAGCCAGGCACATAGAGAACGTTTCTCCACCCGGAGTATCGTTAACCAGTCTTTTAACACCAGACACACATGCGTTGGCTGCCGATGCTGCTGATGAGAACCCTCTGGCCTTAATAATGGCAGCGCCACGTTGTTGGACTACTTTAATAAATTCCTCCTGCAACCATGTCTCATCTGTGATGACTTCATGGGCAGGCTTTCCACTGATTTTTGTATTATAAAAATCAGGGTATTGAGTAGCAGAATGGTTCCCCCATATGGTAAGGTTCTTCACTTCAGTTGTGTCTACCCCCGCCTTTTGAGCCAATTGAGTAATCGCCCTTTTCTCATCGAGGGCTGTCATGGCAAAGAACCTATCATTTGGAATATCTTTGGCAGCATTCATAGCAATGAGGCAGTTAGTGTTGCAGGGATTACCGACGACAAAAACACGAACATCTTTCGCAGCATTGTCATTGATAGACTTACCCTGACCGGTAAAGATTCCACCATTAATTTTGAGCAGATCAGACCTTTCCATTCCAGCTTTTCTTGGCACTGAACCAACTAAAATGGCCCAGTTAACATCCTTAAATGCCACATCCATATCACTGGTACAGGTAATTTTTTTGAGTAAAGGAAAAGCACAATCATCAAGTTCCATTGCAACACCTTGAAGTGCTGGCAGTGCAGGCTCAAGCTCTAAAAGCTGAAGTTCAACTTCACATTCCTGCCCAAACATCTGACCGGATGCAATCCTGAACAGCAGTGCGTAACCGATTTGTCCTGCCGCTCCCGTAACAGCAACTTTTACTCTATTTTGTACCATCGTTTATCTCCTTGAAAGAAATGAATTTGAATTGTTATATACAAAAATGAAAGTATTTTTTTACTATAAAAAGTAATATTAATTCTACCCTTTGAATTAAATATATAAAGATAAATATCTTAATTGAAAGTGTCGTTCCCGTACCTGCTATCTGTTTAACAGCTGAAACAACTTCTGCAATTCTTACCAAATCCCCTCTTTGACATTGTTCATTCGACACTTATTTAGTATCATGGAAACTTAGCATTAATTAGTTTATGTATTTTTAATATGAGCTTTAATAAAATCACAAATACTATACCAACAAGCAAACCTGATAGTACTACATATTTCAGATTATTATGTTATTTGGTTCCATACTGGCGCAGGACGTTGCTTGTCCTACTTCTTTCGGTAATCAGCGCATACATTGCTGTTCTTCCAATACAGATACTTGGTATTGTTGTAGATGAAATCAAAATAGCAGATAAATTAATAAAGAATACCGATACCAGTTATCAAAACAATGAAATTGATACTGACGGTATAACGGAAAGACACACAAGCCCAATCCCCCTGTCAAAACCACTGTTAACTGCTTCTGACCATGTCCATGAACACTGGTTTGAGGATTATGATTCCACTGTTTTTATGCTTATATTTCTCGGTGCCAGCTTTCTGGTTATGCATACCTTCGGCAGCGGAATTACTATGGCCCATGGCTATATTACAACTGAGCTGGGGCAAAGGCTTGTCTATGATTTGCGGAACCAGCTCTATGGCCACATCCAGAGGTTTCCCTTAAACTATTTTGAGAACAACAAAACAGGTGATATTATGAGCCGCCTCATGAACGATGTTAATGCATTGGAGCAGGCAATTGTCGGTCCGGTAATCACCTTTATAACGGATATGTTTAAATTTGCGTGGATAATCTATTTCTGCATGAAACTCGATTGGCAGCTTACGTCTATTGTTTTATTTGTCTGTCCCTTTATCTCTCTGTGTACCTATAATTTCGGAAAAAGGATACGAAAAATTTTCCGTACCCTCAGGCAAAAAACCGGTGATCTTAATTCATTAATCCAGGACAATATTTCCGGTATTCGCGTCATTGCCAGCTTTGCAAAAGAGCCAGAGGAATTGGAACGGTTCAAACACAAAAACTATGAAAATTACTTTTTGCATGTCCGTATTTTAAGACTGCTTCACACAATGCGTCCTATCGTAGACCTGATTACTGAAGTGGGGGCTGTAGTAGTGATCTGCTTTGGTGGTTATAAGGTACTTCAAGGCCAGCTCTCTGCCGGTACTTTTGTCATATTCTTTCCGTATCTTCAAATGATGTATGGCCCTATTACCGGTTTAACACGTTTTTATAGTCAGGTACAACGCGCTATTGCATCCACTGAACGTGTCTTCGAGGTACTGGATACTCCCGCTGAGCTGGAAGATGCACCCAACGCTATTGATTTGCCAAAGGTACACGGTACGGTGGAATTCAGGAACATTCACTTTATGTACGATAAAGGCCCTGAAGTCTTAAGTGATATTAATATTAAGGCGTTACCAGGACAGATGATTGCCTTTGTGGGACCCAGCGGCAGTGGCAAGACCACCCTCACGAACCTTATACCCAGATTTTACGATCCAAATAAAGGAGATATTATTATTGACGGTAACAACATAAAAGACGTCAAGCTCCGCTCCCTGAGAAAGCAGATGGCCATAGTGCTCCAAGAAACCTTTCTCTTTAATGATACGCTTAAGGTTAATATAGCCTATGCACGCCCTGATGCATCTGACGAAGAAATAGAGGAAGCGGCAAAGGCAGCTAATGCCCACGAATTTATTGTTGAGTTGACAAATGGTTATGACTCGTTAATTGGTGAACGGGGAGTAAAGCTTTCCGGGGGGCAGAAGCAGCGAATCGCCATTGCACGTGCCATCCTTGCAAATCCTCGAATACTGATCCTGGACGAAGCGACCTCCTCTGTAGACACTGAGACAGAACAGCTTATCCAGAATGCCATTTATCGTCTGGTTAAAAACCGTACTACCTTTGTAATCGCCCACAGGCTTTCAACGATTCTGCATGCAAACCTGATCGTTGTTTTAGAAAACGGAAGGATCGTAGAGACCGGTCAACATCAGGAGCTTCTGGCAAATGGCGGATTATACAAAAGACTTTTTGAGATGCAGTTTAACGCACCGGAAATGCAAAGACCGGCAACAAAAACAACTGGACCGGAGGAACCGGGACCCGTGATAACACAAGAACAATTTGTAGAACTTGACGAACCCGCACAACAACAAAAATGGCCATGAGCTCAACCACGAAAATGGAATGCAGGCAGACGTTAAATATTGATCGCCATTCGTTGATTGAGTAATCCTTAAACGCCTAAATGACTAAGCTATCACTATCCTGCCCAATCCACTCCATCACCATCTTCATCTATCCCGTTTCCCGGGATCTCTGTCGCATCAGGATATATTGAAGAATTCCGTTCATTACAATCCAACTCGGTAGGATATCCGTCACCATCAGAATCTATCCCGTCAGCACCGTCACAGTTACTATCGATACCGTCACCATATGCATCCGGCATTAGCTGAGAAATTCCCGGGTCATCAGGATTACAATCAGATGCATCTGTGACACCATCACTATCAAAGTCGTATACTCCACTTGAATGACTAAAAGCCCGGGGAGTGGAGGCGAAAAAGATAATAAAAAGCAGTATGAAAACAAGTCGGTACATTCTTAATCTCCTTTAAATAAAACTTTGTTAATACCAAGATCCGTAAAAAAAAACCTATTTCTTTTCTCCTTTTTGCCTATAAACAGGATTTGTGTTTATTTTATTATCCTTATTCTCTGCCTCAATTTTTTGTGTCTCCACCAGAGTCTTTTGTAACCGTTCAGAATAAGCTTTGGTCTTGTCAGCCTCTTCTTGTTTAGCCAAAGCCTCATCTTTCGCTAATTGAGCAGATTGCCTCGCCTTCGTCAGTTGCTCTTTATCTTCAGTTACGAGCTCCTCTAAAGCTTTTTGTTTACGATCTGCTTTACGTATTGCTTTTTCAGCTTCACGCTGTTTATTAATGGCTTCCAGTCTGGCTTTCTCAGCTTCTCTTTTTTGCAATTTCACCTTACGCTCTTCCAACGCTTCTTGTTCTTTCTGTGTAAGTTTTTGTTTGCGTTCTATTTTTCGGTTCTTTCTCTCAAGCTCCATTTGTTCATATAAACTCTTCTGTTTTTCTTTCTCTTTATCATGAACACTATTCCCTGTCCAAACAGGTTGATCAGGATCTCCGGATTCAAACTGTGTCTTCACTTCTGTATCTGTTTCCGGTAGAAATACTCCCCCTCTGTTACCAGAACCTGTTGGTACAGGTTGAACTGTACCTGTTAGCAACGTCGTGTCTGTACCGGGTCGTGGTTTCAATGTACCTGTCGGCAGTGAGGTATCAGTTCCAGACCGTGGCTTCAACGTACCTGTTGGCAACGTCGTGTCTGTTCCAGGTCGTGGCTTCAATGTACCTGTTGGCAATGAGGTCTCAGCTCCAGGCCGTGGTTTCAATGTACCGGTTGGCAATGTTGTATCGTTTCCAGGTCGTGGCTTCAGTGTGCCCGTTGGTAATGCTGTATCGTTTCCAGGTCGTGGCTTCAGTGTGCCCGTTGGTAATGCTGTATCAGATCCGGGCTGTGGCTTTAACGTACCTGTAGGCAACAATGTATCAGTTCCGGGTTTTGGTGTCAATGTACCTGTTGGCAGCGATGAGTCAGGAGTAGACCCGATACTGATCCGGTAAACACGAAAGTGTTTAAATCCAAAGGAAGTCAGGTTACTTGACCCCCTCCAGTTATTAGCAAGGCGGAATGTCAGTTTACGGGTTTCCCCTGGAATGGGTTGACTGCCGATTGAAGCGCTATGAAGTGGCCCTAAAGAAATTAAGTTAGTTAACAGATAACGTTCCGGAACACTTGTCGAGAGTGTAATATCAGCAATTTCCTGTTTATAGCCTGAGTCAGTTCTCAGCTCCCATTGAAGTGTTCCTATGGTATCACATTTGTTAGTCAGCAGCACCTCAACGAGATAAAAAGAGTTGTATTCATTCCCACCACCCGTTCCCAACGAAATATCCACTCGATTGCTTGCCCAATTCACTGGCAGCGTAATACAAGCAACACCATTGGACGCAGAATCTCCAAGATCCATTCCAGGTGTGAGGGTTACAAAACTCAGCACTCCGGAAATGCTATCAATCTCAGGAGTGATGGATGAATCTGTCTGTTGTCCGGAAGTATTAACAATAGACATTTGGGAAGTTTTCGGTATTTGTAGATTGCCCGGTGTTAATGTCGCAACAATTTCAATATTCGTAACATCGGAAGTAGACAATTTCTGTGCAAGATGTTGGAAAGCAGTCTGATTTAACGGTGACATTTCCTGTACGGAAGGTCCCTGGCCAGCCTGAGCCAGAGATGTTAGAAAAAGCATGCAAAACGTAGTCACCGCTAAAACAGTAGATTTGAGATAGTGAGAATTCCTCATGAACACTCCTTCTTACCAAAATTTCTTGAATATCATTTATCGATCAGCGTCAAAACCGGTAATCAACCATTTCCCGGCAACCTGTTTCAATGTATAATTAGCTGATTTAGTCGGACTTCCTTTATTGAGTTTGATCATTCTCTTAACACCTATGGTAAAAGAGACTCTGGCTGTCGCCGTATCACCACTTTGTGAAAAATCCTTAACAGTCCAATCAGTTGGCCTGAAGAGCATGAAAATGGACATGCTTCGAGCATGAGACGAGCGCGCTTTTCGGTTATCCATTTTCCAGAATTTCTGCGTCTCGTCAGCAACGATCATAGGGTTCCCTGGAGGAGCGTTACTACCCGGAGGATAATAATTTTGTAATTGCTTGAAATAAGCATCTAACATCTCTCTCCCTCCACCATCTTGGCCTGGCGCAGCTACTGCCAGTTTCTGCTTTTTCACTGCTGCTTGTTGATCAGCTTCTTCTCGTACTTTACCTTCTGCCAATGCCGTAATATCCTGAAAAGCTGACATATACCATTCGCCATCCTTTCTGACAAGAGAGTACTCTACCTGACGGGTGAATCCCCCCCTGTTCAGCCGTATCTGATTTTCACTTCCAACGGCCATTTCAATACGTGCAACGGCACTATTACCATCTTCATTTAAATCCAATATCTTCCACACTGTTGGTTTGTAAACATCATAAAAAAAAGATGGTACTTTATCTGTCCTCATTTGGGAGGCGCTTGCACGCTTCTTTACCCATAGAGTACTGATTTTTGCCCGTGTCGAAATTAACTCATTCTGTGGAAGTTTGCTCTTATCTGGTGGATATATGGATGCCAGCAAATCATGATGGCCGGAAAGAACATCCTCGATAGAGGCTGATGGGCCAACAGGGCGTTTCTGCTTCGTAATGATTTTCTTAAACGCAACCAGCTTCCATTCTTCATCACGTCTCATTTCATAAATGCCGCTAGTAGCCATATACATTGGTGCTGCAGCAACCAGACTGCCTTTATCGGGAGTAAATATCACCTCCATTGAAGCAACATGACCTTCATCTTCAACAGTAAGCTCCTTTATTGTAAAGGGGAATTTTGCATTCTGTTTGATAAATAGAAAGTCCTTATTACTATTCCTTTTCTTATGCCAGAAAGCCTCCCTCTTTTTAGTCAATGAAACTCTTTCATCAATGCTCATTTCAAGCTGAGGTGGGAACAATTTAGAAGAAATAGCGAAATATTGTTTAAGCACTTGTTTTGGAGATACTTCTGCAGATACAACACTTGCAGGAATTAGAAATGCAAGGGTGATGAACAGTACAAGCAATCGCATTAGAAAGCCTCCTATTTTTGATTATTCGTGTATGTTACGTTGTAATTTCCGTTTTTCAGGAGAAGTGATAGGACACTCTGATAACTTCTCTATTTGCTTTTAAATAGACTACAAAATGATTTTCTGTGAAAACAATTTTTTGAGTAAGGCACTCAAGCCATTTTCAGAAAAGCAGACATAATCGAAAGGGAGTCTATCATATACTAAATGTAGGTGCAAGTGTCATTATAGTTTAAGTTCCGGAAGGAGATGTATATTATATTTATTTAAGTACTAATAAAGAAATGGATATGGACAACGGATTAAGATAAAAATATAATGTTACGATTCCCTTAGTTTTCCATGATCACTTTATCGCGTATTCCATAAATGACCATGAGTTTTAACCATGAAAGCACACGGAATAACACGAGAAAAATACTTGATTGGAATAAACCAGGGCGCAAAGGAGATCAAAAGTGATGAATGATGAAAGATGGCGTATTAGTGGCTTCGTAGCCACTTTGAATTCCCCAAATATTAAATTAACATGGAGTATTTCTTTTTTCCTTTTGTTAATATCTGCACTTGGCTGTGGGCAGGGTGAACAAACGCCCGTAAATAAATCCAAATCTAATGATGCTATAGTAGAAAAAATAGACAGGGTCGCAGCAGCAGAGTTCAAAAAGCTCGTTGAGAAAAACAGAAATGACATTATTAGAATTTTAGAGGAGAATAAAATCCTTCCGGCAAGCATGCCAAACCCATACAAACATATAAACTGGCACCTGTACAAATCTGCAAATCTGTATATTGAAAATGGAATGGGTACTGCTAAAATAGTGCTGTCCGGATGGGAGATGTCAAAAGAGAACAAATATCAACAACCTTTTATACTCTGGTTTGAACGGAAAGAGAGGAGATGGTATCTGGTAGTTAAAGACGGACATTTAACAACAGCAGTTTCAAGCAGTGATATAGCTTATGATTTATCACCGGAAATCAACAAAGCGTTTACCAGGCTATTCCCCTACATTGAATATGAGGATTGGTGTAAGTGGAAAGACCCTATCCGCAAAAAGCTCGCCTTGATAAGGTTAAAAAGCGTCTTGCCACAAACCAAGTAAATATCAGTTTGCACTGATTTGCGAGTGACAAATGACTATTAACGAATTATGAGTTTCATTGGAGATGTGACTGTGGGAAGAAAGAAACTATGGCGATTAGCGGAACTTGAGGAATTTGACAATCTCATACAATTCACCGATCAACCGAAACAGGATGATTTTCGATTTCATGGGAGCTGGGCGAAAGATTATTTCAAGAACAACAATCCAATAACCCTGGAGTTGGCATGCGGTAAAGGTGATTATACCATTGCACTTGCAGAGAAATATCCTGATAAAAATTTTATCGGTATTGATATGAAAGGCCCACGTTTATGGTCAGGATGTGTCGTGGCACAAGAGCGAGGCCTTACTAACGTAGCATTCCTCCGCATAGAAATACTTGACCTTGCTCACTATTTTGCGAAAAATGAAATCGATGAGATCTGGATAACCTTTCCTGATCCTTTCTTGAAGAATGGTAGTGCTAATAAGAGGCTTACCGCTACCCGATATCTGAATTCCTATAAACAGGTGATAAAAGATGGAGCGATAATTCACCTTAAAACAGATTCAACCCCCCTATTTGAGTTCAGTCTCAGATCATTGAGGGACAACAGCTGCACCGTTGAAGAAACAATTGATGATGTCCATAATGATGAAGAACGACATGAAGATCTTTACATCAAGACGAATTATGAGAAAAAGCATCTTGCAGATAATCGAATAATCAAATACGTGCGATTTTCACTTGAAAATAAAGCGGATAGGATGACAGGATAAAACGGGACATGAGAGCGAACTAAATGGCGGCAATAAAAAGACGAGCAAATAAAAGCAGAGTATTCAAATCATTCGTGAAATTTATTATTTTACCGTTAATACTGGTTGATGCCTATGCTTACTGGAAGATCCATCAAACTTCACAATCCTGGCTTTCCGGGCTTCTATCAGTATCAGAACCGCTATCACAACTTGCAATTATCCTCACAATTAATGTCGCAGTTATCATCATCTTACTCCTTCATATTGCACGGTCACAATAGTTATGCGATAAGTAAACCGGCCCTCTTTCCTTCAAAAAAATACGGAAAAGAAAGCAATGAATTAGAAATTATTCTTTATGTTAAAGTCTGCCATAACCTATCTTATGATGGCACAATCTACGCAACAACAAATACCTGATCAATTTTTTTTAATAATGCTGAAAACTCAAAAGGTTTTTTGAGAATAAAGTCAACGCTCAAACCGCTTTTGTTTATCGGCTTGAGTTTTTCACCCCAACCGGTGATCATACCTATCTTCGGTTTCTTCTTTAATTCATTCAACGCCTTTATTACATCATAACCATTGACATTCGGCATCACCATGTCACATAAAACAAGATGAAAAACTTCTTTCCTTGCCAGTTCTAAAGCTTCAGCTCCACTATTAACAGTTTTGACATAATAACCATTTGAGGAAAGACATCTCTCCAGCATATTGCATACTTCCTTTTCATCATCTACCACCAGTATTCTAAGATTATTGTATTTTATTTCCTGTTTCTGTTCAGGAAATCCTTTCAGAATATCTGATTTAACAGTTGCTGTAACCGGGAATTGCAGAGTAAAGGTAGTACCTTTTCCCTCCTCACTTTCCACATCTATCTTGCCTCCATGTCCGGTTATTATACCATAAGTGATACTCATGCCTAATCCGGTCCCAATGGCAAGCTTCGTGGTAAAGAATGGATCAAATATCCGCTTCTTCACTTCATACGACATCCCCTCTCCCGTATCGGAAATATTCATAAATATCGTATTTTCCTTACTCCATGTACCGAATGAAAGCCTACCACCATCAGGCATTGCATCAATAGCGTTGTTAATTATGTTTATAATGATTTCTCTTAATTCTGCGGGATTACACAGTATGAGAGGTACTTCATTAATGTTTTTTGTATCTATATGATAGTTTATGCCTTTAGACTGGGCCATACTCTTCCATCTGGGCATTGTGAAATCAATAGATTGCCTTATCAGGTCTCTTATATCACAAGATACGAACTCTGTGGTAATTTTCCTTGCTTTAGTAAATCGTAACATCTTGCGGGATATCTCTGTCCCATCAGCGGTTGCCATCTTAATAGTGCTAAGCGCTTTTCTTAACTCTGTATGATCCTTATAGATCTCTTCCATTAACTGTACATTACCAGAGATTATAGCAAGTATATTATTAAACTCATGAGCAATACCGGTTGTTATTGTCCCTATAGACTTTAGTTTTTCCGACTGCAAGAGCGCCTCTTCCATCTGCTTGCGTTCGGTAATGTCACGCGCCGTACCCAAGACTCCAATTATTTCTCCTGTTTCACCACGTAATGGAAAGTTTTTATATTCACATAATTTCCCGGTAACTTTGAAACGTACTTCCTGTTGAGGGCTTTCTCCATTCAATGTTCTTAAGTATAAATCTTTTGCCTTTTCCAAGTCTTCACCTTCAAAAAGAGGTGCAAACGATTTACCTATAAACTCATCCGGTTTGTGTCCTGAGAGTTCTTCGAATACCTTATTCAGAAATAAAACATTCCCTTCCGTATCACATATGTATGCCAGATCTGAAATATTATCAAAAAGCGTTCCATATTTCTTCAGTTCCTGGTCCTTATGATGACGTTCGGTGATATCTTCCACCATGGAAAGTATTCCACATGTTTCACCACTCATGTCTTTTAGCGGAGTATTATGCCATTGGCATGAAATTAATTTACCATCTTTTCTAATATTATTATCTTTCCCAGAATATGACGACACCTTACCTTCCTGTAAGTATCTAATAACCTCATCAACTTTATAACGTTTATCCACAGGAACTATAAAATCTGCTGCGTATTTACCGAGTACTTCACTCTTTAGATATCCAAATATTTTCTCTGCAGCATGATTCCATTCGAGTACACGGAAAGCCCTATCCCACAAAATGTAACCAACGGGCATTTGATCAATGCTTATTTGAAGCTGTTCATTAACCCATTGCAACTCATGACTTGTTTTTTTACGCTCAGTAATTTCTCTCATTAGATCAACCTCATTTAGAAATAAACACAATCAATAATCGCTAATTCTATGCCGAAATAATGCACCGGCTTTTATTTCACTCTTCAGAAAGTACCATATTTCTTTAATCCCTAAATTGATAACAACTTATGAGAATTTTCAAAAATGCTAACAATTGTATTTAATGATTAGATAAGGACGTGCTCCCTGACGCACAGTGTGCCATCGCACACTATTGTACCATTACACTTGTGTGCCATGGCACACAACAAGGACTTGCAATATTGCAAAGAATTTTACTAAACGATAATGAATTGCTCAGACAGGATGACAGGATAAAGTAGATGAGATGTTTGAAGAACAGTCTACCGTTTACAATTGACAGGAATACCTATTTACGAATAACAAGTGACTAATGTCCAATAACCACATTCCCTTTAAGGAAAAGTCAATCCTCTCTCTTTTGCTCGGGAGTTCACCCATGAGGTAAATATTTCATTCATGTGGGGAAAGGCCGATCCGGAACTCCGTGTTTCGAGTTCCTCCAATAATGAAGCAACTGCCTGAAAGGTACACAAATTGCCTTCCTTAAATTGTTTTCTCAGATAATATTTTGAAGATGGAACTGTTTTTAATCCGATTTTCTTTACTTCCATAAACTCCGGTTTATAAAGCCATCTCCTCGCACTACTCCAACTTGTGTCCAGAACAAGAATATTCAGTGGCTTTCCCTTCTCTTCAACAATTCCCTGTCCATCACGAAAAGGGGGTATCGGGAAAAAAATGACCGGCGTGTATTCACTCCTGCCTATTTCAGCTTCAACCTCTTTTTCCCACCCCTTTTCTCCCACGTAAATAAGAGAGTTATTTTCCAACATTAATCGAAGCAGTCTTCCCGTGTTAGAAGAGATTCGTTCTTCTCCTTTTGTTGTTAACAAGGTCAATTTATGTTCCGTCCAAAGGGGAGTAATATCACAACAAATACACTCTTGGAGTATTAACCGGCAGTGGAAACATCTTTCCAAACTTGATGTACTCATGACTTTAACCTTAATAATAAAAAAAAGGTGGACACTCCCGCCAGAAGGCTCGTCGGCCAAGGAGAAAACGCAGATTTTATGTACTAAAGAATAAATGAATTTGAAGAATTAACAACTAGAAATTAGAGAGGATAATTTGTAAAGTTAATCTATAATATGACGATAATAAAGGAATATATCGTATTTTAAAGCCTGAGGCAGAATGAACTCTTTGCCTTCTTATATAAATTTTTAGAGAAAAGGATATGTTTATGAACAGAAAAGTCCTATTTGTAGACAATGATACGGATACGACCCAGGGATTCAAAAAAAGATTCAGATCAATGTACCGAGAATGGGAGATAGAGAGTGTTGTGAGTAAAAATGAAGCATTGGGCCTCATATCCAAATCCCCCTTTGACGCTGTCGTTGCCGATATACTGATACAGGGAATGGACGGTATAGAATTACTTGACACCGTAAATGAACGCTATCCTGAAACTGTCCGTATAATCCATTCAGCGTATACAGATCCTGAAATGGTCTTAAAGTCAAAAAATACGGTACACCAGTTTTTGATGAAACCATGTAGTGCAGAAACAATGAAGAACACTATAGAACGCACATGTACACTTCGAGATTTGTTGAGAGGCAAAGTGTTAAAAAAGATAATTGCAGGAATCCGGACTTTGCCCAGTCTTCCTGTCTTATATAATTTGATAGTTGCAGAAATGCAATCTCCGGAACCTTCCCTTAAGAAGGTTGGAAATTTGATTTCACAGGACGTTTCGATGTCCGCAAAAATCTTACAGCTGGTCAATTCCGCTCTTTTTGGTCTTTCTCAAAAAATTACCGATCCACAACAAGCGGTAGTGTATGTGGGGATAGAAACATTGAAATCGCTCGTACTCTCTTTTCATGTGTTTTCTTCATTAGAAAAAGACGCGGAATCATGTGGTTTTTCTCTATTGAAAATGTGGAGGCATAGTTTGAGGACCAGCAGACTCGCCAGAGATATTGCTCGTGCTGAAAAGGCTAATGGAAAAACAGTGGAGGCGGCTATGATAGCCGGGATGTTACATGACGTAGGGAAATTGATATTTTTGAAAGTACCCGAGAAATACAATGAGGTAATGGACCTTATTGAAACGACCGGTTGCAGTCCTGCAAAGGCGGAGTACACGGTAATGAAAACTTCTCATTCCGAATTGGGAGCTTATCTGCTGGGGCTTTGGGGACTCCCCGCCAATGTTGTTGAAACTGTTGCATTTCACCATAATCCATCAAAGTTGATAGATAATATGTTTGTTATGCAAAATGAATCCTCTAAAGAAGAGTTATATAAAACGAAAACTGAGGATGTTGATTCCAACTCACAATCAGTAGAAAAATACTCATCGGGATTTAGCACATTAACGGCAGTACATATAGCAAATGCATTGACGATGCAGGGGAATTGCTCTTCTGAAACAGATTCTTTTCCGGATGTTGATATGTCGTACTTAAAAAGACTTGGATTGACAGATAAGTTACCGGAATGGATAGAACTTTATAAGAATACAATGCAACTATCCGAGACAAAATTCCGATAGAATGTCGTTAACAAGAAATAAGACAGGATTACTGGATAAAAGTAGAGGGAAGAGAAAAGACAAAAAAACAATAATCACACGGAGCCACAGAGGTCACGAAGAAAACAAAATTAAAAAAAACAGAATAGAGGATAAAAGCTTTTCCCTTAGTGTTCTTCTTGTCCTCGGCGCTTTTTGTCCGGGGAAAGTCCTCGGCGTATTCTGTCCGGGGAGTTAAAGTCTGTGGCTAGGTTTTTCGGTTTTTTCTTTGAGTCCTTTGCGGTGAATGTTTTTTTTCTGTGGCCATAAAATAATAAAGCCCCCGATACCTTTTCATGGATATCGGGGGCTTTTACGTTATCATTATAATAATATTTTACATCTATTCTATATTAATTGATCTATACAACTCTCTTTCGATAAATTATACGGCAAAAAATATACTAGCATGTTTTATATATTTTTATACTTTGACAACATTTGATGCTTTGCTACCCTTTTCGCCCTGTTCGACGTCAAACTCTACCTGCTCCCCTTCTGCAAGGCTTTTGAAGCCCTCAGACTGGATTGCGGTATGGTGAACAAAGACATCTTCTCCGTTTTCCGGTGTAATAAAACCGAAACCCTTTGAGTCGTTAAACCACTTAACTGTTCCTCTTTCCATAATAAAAATCACCCCCTTAAAATAAAAAATAGGCCATAAAAATAAAAAAAGCCACAAGATTGGAAACCTTGTAGCCTTCATATATACATATACAAATTAAACAATATACAAATTAAACAACATTACAACCAACGAGAATAGATGTTATCAAACATTACCCGTTAAGGCAAGAGTAAATAATATTTTAATGTTCAGAAAAATAGCATCTTTACATAATCACTGATCAACAGGCTGTCCGAGAACAAATAATACTAATACCTGATAACGTATGTAATTACTAAAGTTGGTGGAATTTTTAAAATCCAATAATACTGACGTTTCTTTTATTTTTTCCCGTTTAGGTGAATTCTATGCAATATCACTCAATCAGATACTTCACTACACCGTATACTCTGTCATCTGTTCCCTCTCACTTAATCTCTAAACCCTGACAGGTCTTATTCCCATCTTGAACATCTTTTTCAAATTCCACCCGATACACATTAACTTAAACTCCGCCCTTACCTTTTCTACGCCTCGCAATAAGAAACTTCTATAGCCTAAATTATATTTCAAATGCCCAAAGATTGGTTCAATTGTATATTGACGTTTAAAGTATTTTAACGCTCCCTCTGTACTAAGCAATTTCTCCCTCATTCGATTTAATAACGGCTCGCGGATATCTAGTAATAATTCACGTACCTTCGCCTTTGTACACAACGATCGTTTTGCACAACTTGTACATTCTGTCCCTTTGTATACCTTATGATTCCATTGACGACTTTTCGCCTTATTCTTTCGGGTCTTCCAATATGCTAGTCGTTTCCCTTCAGGACAAATATAACTATCGTTTGAGGTATCGTATTTAAAATTACTATAATGATATCGATTCTCTTCCGTATTGTATTCTCCTGATTTGTATTGGTGAAAATATTTATCCGGCACAAATCCGTCAGTCCCTCTCTCCTCAAGATACTCATAGCTTGCATAACTACCATATCCACTATCTGCCGTCGCTTCGTCTACTTTCTTACCCGTGTTTAACTCTGTTTGTTCAATCATCGGTTCTAACTGATCATGGTCGTTTGCCTCTGTCACCGTATTGGCTGCCACAATGACCCCATCTTCCGTTACCGACGCCTGACAGTTATATCCAGGGCGAATGTCTTTGCTACCTCCAGACTTCATATAATTAGCGTCTTGATCTGTCAGATTGACCTTCTTTCGTCGCTCATCCTTTAGTATCTCCAATGCCTCATGGATCTTACTCTTCACGTATTTACGATTACTCAATTTCTTCCGCAATTCTTCTTGATCAGAGGATAGCCTGCAACTCTCATCTTCCTGGCTGTCTATTGCCTCTGCTTCCTTTAACATGTTCTTTATCTCTTCTTCGACTCTCTCTAACCATTTCTCAAAGTCTGCACTATTCTTTGTCCTCTTAGACGATGCGTTACCTTTGATCTTCGTTCCATCAAGGTATATCTTCCCTACGTTTCTATAACCTAATTCACTAAATATCCGTACTATGTCTACAAAATACTTCTCAATCTCCTTGATATTATTCTTACGAAAATCACAAATTGTTCTGTAGTCTGGCCTGTAGCATTGCATTAAATGTATGTACATATGATCACTTATACACTTCTCTGATAACTGCCTGCCGCTTCGTACTCCACTGGCGTATCCGTAAAACAATATACTCAAAAGTAATTTCGGATGATAGCTGTTTTGACCTAAATAGGAATATTTGGATTCTATTAGTTCCGTATCTAAAGAAAACACTACCTCTTTTACCATCCGACAAAGATGGTCATGGGGAATTAACCCTCCTATGTATTCTAAGTACGATTCCGGAGTTAAATGCATGAGAGGTTTTTGTGATTCATGCAACGATTTAAATTTTGTCATATGATTGATCCTCTTCGATTGTTTGTTCTCTGGCAATACTATAATTGGTATAGATGGACGAATTGTGTGTTCTTCTAAATCTGGGAAAAGTCTTAATTGCTTAACGTGCTTGGGTGTCGAATGACTCATTGATGTGTATTGTAACATGAAAGAATATAATCTCAATTACTCCTGAATAATTTGGAAATATTTCTTTATAATTTACCGTGATAAGGTACATTCTCGGACAGCCTGTCAAGGTGTGACCCCGATCTCTGTGCTTACAACACCTGAAATTACAGGGTTTTTTGGACAGGATTTGAACCTGTGACTTCCGTATTATGAGCCGTTTTAGGGGTAAAACCTATAATAAACAGAAATAAGTAAGGCTTTATTTTTAATGGCTTTAGGGCTATTCGATAGTAAGGTCTTATTTGCTGTTTTCTGGTGTTTTCTGATGTCTTGTTAGAAGATTGTTAGAAGAATTGGAGGGGGTGAGTTTAACTAAAATGCTTGCAACCGACAAGTATTATTTTGTAGTAACACATTGCTAAGTCCTGATTAAATCATTTGTCAATATCAAACAGGCTGTCCGAGAATACAAAATCAGAAAAATTTGGCATTGATATTAAAGGACTTATAACTCGGAAATTAGCCAAAAGACCTATTCTCGGACAGCCTGTAAAGATTTGACCTCTGTCATTTTCGATCAATTATGTATATCATTTGAATCTGTATGTAAAAGATCGATGAAGCCATCATCAAATGGAAATTTAAGATGATTCAGCCAAGAATGCTTCTCCTTACATTCAGCAACAATACCAGTTGTCTCTGCATGATTAGCTGAGCCAATTAGAATATAGTTGTTTGGGCGATGTAAAAAGTCTGTCCAACTCAATTTCACTTCTTCAAGTTCTTCTTTCTGCAAGGCTTTTCCTTTTTCACCTCCCTCACTTGATTTGAATATTAACTGACAATTCTCATCAAGCTCACCTTTTTATTCAACTTGGTTATTAACATTTTCTCCGCAAATAATTAGAATATTCTTGTGCTTTTCCTTAACAGAATATTCATTAAAAATCCTTTTAATATCGTGGTTTGCGTTAGAGCTAACATGTGGACCATACGTTATATCCAAGACAGAGGCAGCAGTAAAAAGTGTTGTAACATTATTGGTTTCTAGGAACTCTTTTACTGCCCCAGTATCACAATAATTTGCTTTATGCGGATCGCCAAAAGTAGCGCCATAACTGTTAGTGGACATTCTTGGCAGCAATACAGGTTGAATGTACTCCTGGAACAAAAGGAATATATATATGATAATGTTGTTTGTGCATATTTTGAGAGGTCTATTTTTGTAGTCCGAACGTATTTCCTTAATGCTATTAATCAACGGAAAGATAATTAACGCTAACGTCGAACCTGATTCAATAAATATTGAATCATCTTTATTTAGCACCTCTTGTACTACCTGGAGATGCGTAAAATGCTCTTTAATAGATATTTTTGACTCTCTATTTATATTAAATCGACTACGTAATTTTTCATTGGCTTCTATGTGCGCGTGAATCCTTGCAATTGGTTCATTAATAAATGTTGTCTTAAAAATATTCGAAATTATGTCTGCACTTCTTCTCTGCTCATCAAGGTATTTGCTAAGTTTGCCAAGGCTTCGCATTTCTTCAACTATTTCATCCGGATCGGTGCGGACAAAAAACACCAACATCTGTTTGAATCCCTCTGTGCTTATAAGATCATGAATTTTTTTTGCATCAGATTCTGAAGCCATTGTATTCAATCGACTATAGATCTTCCATGTACCTATAACCACTGGAATCATGATGGTTATAAAGACACCTAATAAAGTCAGTAATAAAGATTGATCAATATTCATCGTATGCTTCCTCCTTTGAGGTCATCATAATGAGCTAAATCAAATTACAGAAATTGTTTACAGCTTTAATACATTTAATAAAAAGCAAAGGGGTCAAAAGCAAAGGGGTCAAATCGCCCCTTGACTGCATGTTTCTCTTGATATTGAGGAATTCCAGGATCATACCTTGAAAGCAGAATATGCAACCGCGTTTTGAAGCAAGGCCCTGACCCATCAACAAATCATCTAACTAGAGGCTATAGTCGTGAGGATAGGAACCAAAAGCAAGATTAAAAATAAGGACTTACAAAAGAGGGTGTCAGTCGTTTCTTAGTATCAAGCTGCCCGAGGCGCCCCTCGGAGTATTCTCAAGGTCAGACTCAGTTGGGAAGTCAGAAAATGGAAGAATAGAATTACGATTGAAGGGAATTAATAGGACACAGATTTTCGCAGATAAAGACCGATAAAATAATTTAGGAGTCATGGGTTACAGGTTGCGACGAGTAGGTGACAGAAAAAGAATATAGAAGCAAGAAGCGAGAAAAGGAAGGACCCCGGTGAAATAACTTCAGTTTTTACAGAGCAGGAGAAGAAGAGTAACTTTTTCTAAAAAATAGTCTCCTTAATGAGTTTGCTATATTTATTTTATAGATTTTATCCCAAGGTCTTTACATATTTTCCTAACCAGATTATCTTTAATTTCAGTATGTCTGGGAACGGCTGATCGTTTATTCATTCCAGGATTGATCCACCACGAATGCCGTCCACCTTCTCTAACAAGTTCACAACCATTTGACTTCATGTATTTTATTAATGCATTACATTTCATAATGCTATTTGTTCTTCATAGTAGTTAGAACCTGCTGCCGTAATTGCGTCTTGCCGATTAAATTCTAAAGCTTCCTCTAGAGTAACTTTTAAAGTTTCCATTAATTCTTCTCGTGATTTTCCCTGGCAATTAACTCCCGGTATCTCTTCAATCCATCCAATCCAGCAATCATCTTCTTGTTTAATTACTGCAGTATATAAATTATTCATTCTTTTACCTCAAATCAATTTTATAAATTTGTAGACATACTTAAACTATGATATTCATGTTTATATTACTTTACAACTACTTTTCATATGGAAATGGGATGTTAAAGCTATGCATTATTGAAGTCAAGGGGAAACGGAGAGAAGAACTATTCCCGCCTAACAAACTGGCGGACAGGGAGGGATTTGAGAATTAAGGAATTCCCGCCCAAAAAACTGGCGGACAGGTAGGGATTACGATTAAAAGAATGTGTTCACACGAAGTCGCAGAGAACGCAAGGGGGAAAAAAAGAGAATTTTAGCCACAGATTTTCACAGATTGACACTAAAAAAAAATCTTAGCGCAGAGTGCGCAGAGAACGCAAATAATTAAGAATAGTGAACAGAGAAACAGAAGCAAGGATTAGGATTCCCGCCCAACAAACTGGCGGGCAGGTAAGAATTCAGGGGATAACATATTGAAAATCCGTACACAAAAATAGAGAGAAGAGAGAGCTCTTTAGCGTTATTTAAGCACGGACAAAAGGTTGCTATAATTGTCTGTCCAAAACACCTGCTTAGAATTTGGTCCCCAAGGAGATATTTTACTGCTGACCGACTCCTTGAGTAAAAAGTTCTTATTTCTTGTTACTAAAAGCCAATCGTTACCGTCCTCTGTAAAATGTTTCCATCGTCCTCAATCAAAATCGTTCTCATTCCACTTTCACGGGCCAGTGCATTGACAACCGGTTTCAGATCAAGATAAGCGTTTGAGATATGAATAGCCAGTATACCATCAGACTTCAGATGCTTCCAATACAGGTCAAATGCTTCTCTGGTCAAAAGATGAATGGGAATTGCATCCCCGCTAAAAGCATCCAGGGCCATAATATCGTACCTCAGCGGTCCTTGATTTAGCAACTCTCTTTCCAGTGATATACGGGCATCTCCAATAACAACATCAACCTTTCCTTTGCATTTTTTAAGATAGTTGAAATACTTACGGGCAATAGCCTCAACCTGCGGATTGATCTCGTAGAAAACGAAGCTACGACCTGTCTGGAGTAAGCAGCTATAACTCCTGCCCCCAACCCGACCACACCGACGCGAAGGCCCTGTGAACGCTCAGAATGTTCGCGAATGGCAATCCAAATACCGCTTTCATACCCGTAATATGTGGTTGGTCTCTCGGGGCAATTCAGATACTGATTGCCATGCTCGACATGGCCATGGTACAGAGAGTACCGGTGCTCTTTGGTCCTCTTTTCTTCCTCAAAAACCCGGAGGATGCCATAGAAGTTGCGCCGGATAGTCAAGGATTTTTTCTGTTTTTAAGGATGTCAGTACCGAGAACATAGGCAAGAAGGATAACAGCTGCGACCCACAGAATCGCTCTCTTCCTGGGAAAGGGTGTCTTTGACTTTCCATTCCTCCTCACAAAGATGCATATTCCTGTAAGTATTGCTGTAAAGACCAGGCTTCCAGCTGTCGTCAGGTGTAATCGGCAGACTCAGGATTGAAAGGAAAAGCAGGCTGAGATGGATCATCGCCTGGTGTTTAGATCTTGCTATCTTTGTTAGCAAGTGGGCATAAGTATACCAGAACAGTAACCCCACTTGAAAAAACAGCACACAAGTCGTCCAGACTGCCGGAGTGCTTCCGTACCATGGAAGTATATATCTTGCGATGATAGGTTGAACCTGAAACAGTAAGAACGCACTGACAAAGATCGAGATAATAAAAGATAACAATGGGCAGACCGTTTCTTTGTTTGGCTTAAGTCTTTACTTTAATAAAGAAATATCTTCTCCTAATGCCGCATTTAATGTGGAACTTGGACGCGTGGCCCTTGCTACTTTCGCAGGATCCGGGTAGTAATAACCTCCCAGATCAACTTCCTGTCCCTGTGCGCCATTCAACTCTTTTACAATCTGTTCTTCCCCTGCGGCCAGTGTTTTTGCAAGCGGAATAAAGTGTTCCTGAAGTTCTGAATTTTCTTCCTGCGTGGCTAGTGCTTCTGCCCAGTATAGAGTGAGATAGAACTGGCTTCCCCTGTTATCCAACTCACCCACTCTACTGGATGGTGATTGGTTTTTTACCAGAAGCTTTGCTGTTGCCTGATCCAACGCTTTTGCTACAATCCCCGCTTTTACATTTTCATGTGCGGCGCTGAAGTGTTGCAATGACGCTGCAATAGCTGCAAACTCGCCAAGTGAATCCCATCGTAAATGTCCCTCTTCTAAAAACTGTTGAACATGTTTTGGCGCAGAGCCTCCCGCACCTGTTTCAAACAAGCCACCGCCGTTTAACAGGCCAACGATTGAGAGCATTTTAGCGCTGGTGTTAAGTTCAAGAATGGGAAACAGGTCTGTCAGATAATCACGCAAAACATTTCCTGTAATAGAAATCGTATCCAAGCCCTCTTTCACACGTCGCAGCGTGAAGCATATGGCTTCAACCGGGGACAGAATTTGAATATTCAGATTACCGTCAGGATCAAGACTGCCCAGGTAACGATTTACCTTTTTAATAAGCTGTGCATCATGAGCTCTGTTTTTATCTAACCAGAAAACGGCTGGTGAGTCGGTTGCTTTAACTCTTTCAACCGCCAGTTCAACCCAGTTTTTAATCGGTGCATCCTTGGCCTGGCACATGCGCCAGATATCACCACCTTCAACGCGATGTTCGTGCAGTATTTCACCCGCCGCATCAATAACACGGATACTCCCATTTCCGGGTACTTTAAAGGTTTGATCATGGGAACCGTATTCTTCGGCTTTTCCTGCCATAAGACCAACATTGGCAACACTGCCCATTATCGCAGGATCAAACGCACCATTTTCTCTACAGAATTGTACTGTTTCATCATAGATACCAGCATAGCTGGCATCAGGAATAACAGCTTTAACATCATGCGCTTTTCCATCCGGTCCCCACGCTTTTCCACCATCACGAATGATTGGAGGCAGAGAGGCATCAATAATCACATTACTCGGAACATGTAAATTTGTTATACCCTTACCAGAATTTACCATGTAAAGATCGGCTTGTGCATCAAGGCATGTCTGTATATCTGTTTCAATTCCCTCTCTTTGGGCTTCTGGCAAACTCCGGATACTGGCATATACATCACCCAAACCATTGTCAGGATTAACACCCAATTCTTCAAAAACAGCAGCATGTTTATCAAAAAGATCTGCAAAAAACACTTCAACTGCCTGACCAAAAATAATCGGATCAGAAACCTTCATCATCGTGGCTTTCAGGTGTAGAGAGAATAATACACCCTTCTCCTTCGCATCCTCAATCTGCTCAGCAAGAAACTTACGCAAGGACTTTCGGCTCATAAACGTTGCGTCAACAACTTCGCCTTCCTGCAAGGATAATTTTTCTTTCAGGATCGTGACCCGTCCATCTTCACCAACAAACTCAATTCTGGCATTACCCACAGACTGACCTGAGACAGTGACGGACTTTTCGTTGGAGAAAAAATCCCCATCATCCATATGGGTTACGTGAGTTTTAGAATCCGAATGCCACTCACCCATCTTATGTGGATGCTTCCTGGCGTATTCTTTTACTGCCACCGGTGGCCTGCGATCTGAATTACCATCTCTCAAAACAGGGTTTACCGCACTTCCCAAAACCCTCTTATATCTTGCCTGGATATCTCTTTCTGCCTCTGTCTGGGGAGCATCAGGATAATCCGGAATACTGTATCCATGCTCCTGTAATTCAGTGATAGCAGCTTTCATCTGTGGTATAGATGCGCTGATATTTGGCAGTTTGATTACATTTGCTGTCGGTTCCTTAACAAGCTTACCGAGTTCAGCCAGAGCATCAGGTTGTCTCTGGTCTGCAGTCAGATTGTCAGGAAAATTGGCAATAATTCGGCCAGCCAGTGAAATATTCTTGGTACCTATAGTAATTCCTGCAGATTTTGCAAAATATTTTACGATAGGAAGAAAGGAAGCGGTAGCCAATGCAGGCGCTTCATCTGTAATAGTGTAAATAATATCCGGTTGTTGTGCTTGTTCTGACATATTTTTATTCCTTTTATTTATTATTTTTCTTCTCTGTGTTTCAATACCTCTTCATGATCAGGTAGCATATAAAACACTTCGTCAAATGGTTGTCTATACAATCCTGTATGTAGTCTCTTCTGGTCAAGATAGTGTCCTATCATTCCTATAGTCCTGCCAAGCACAAATATGCCATTCAGTGTACCTATGTCTATGATATCATCAATCTCCTCATCGGTGTATATGCCCGTTGATCTGAATATGTCAACGAATATTACTCCCACACACCCGTCTACGTTGAGAATGAGATTATTCTTCCTGGATGTTGTTATCTTCTCTACTTCTAAAGCATATTCTAATACGTCGTTCCCGGGAAGTGTTTTAAATGCCCATTCATTTAAAAGCCTGACACGAACATCAGGGTTCTGAACACTTTTTATTCTATGGCCTATGCCGGGTATATTTTTATGTTCTTAGAATAGAATTCGATGATAAAGTTATATATTATTGGAGTCAAGGGAAAACGAGTTACGAGTTGATATGGGAAAAGGAAGGAAGTGAAAAGAATCTAAGATTTATGATTTAAGGAGTTAATTGTATACTGATCTTCCCCGGACAAAAAGCGCCGAGGACTACCACAGACAAAGTGGTTAAGGATAGTTGACAGTAGGAAGTTGACAGTAGGAAGTTGATAATAAAAATAGAAGACAAGTAAAATTGAATCAGTAGAACAACACCGTTGGTAAAAATATTCTTCTAAAACTGAATCATGCAAGTTATTACTTAGATAATATGTGGTGATTTTTACTATGCCTTAATATACAATAAGACAAAATATTTCAACAACTAATGCATTCGTTATGTATTTCCAGAAATGAAGAGATGAGGTAGGGTTTATGTACAATGACCATAAAAGATATGCTTTATTTATTGGCAGATGGCAGCCGTTTCATAATGGTCATAAACATTTAATTGATGACGCATTATCCAAGGGAGAAAATGTTTGTGTTGGAATAAGAGACACGGAAATTTCTGAACAAAACCCTTACACCCTGGAACAGCGTTCAGAAATGATCAGAAGAGTTTATGGTGATAAAGTAAAAATTACGGTAATTCCTGATATCACCAGTATCAACATTGGAAGAAAAGTTGGCTATGCGGTTAATAGAGTTGACCCGCCAGAACATATCGGAAAAATTTCCGGAACAAATGTCCGTGCCGGTAAAGATAATAATGTCCCGCCGGAAGTTGCGGAATATATTGCTCTTATGCGCACAACCCTATGGCTGACCGGCCTTCCAAACTCCGGCAAAACGACTCTTTCAAAGAAACTCAAAGAAGAGCTGGACAATCGCGGTTTTAAAACTGTGTATCTGGATTCTGAGGATGTTCGGGGTAAACTGAACTCTGATTTAGGATTTTCGCTGAAAGATAGAGAAGAAAATTTACGCAGAGCTTCCCATGTTTCCAGATTGTTTAATGATAATGGCAACCTTGTTATTGCCAGTTTCGCATCTCCGACCGATAAATTACGAAATGAAGTAAAAAATATTATTGGAAATTTTAAATTGATATATGTTAAATGCAGTCTGAAAACCTGTGAAGAACGTGATACCAATGGTATGTACAGGAAAGCAAAGCTGGGAGAGATAAAAGATTTTACCGGTATATCTTCTCCCTTTGAAGAGCCTGGAGAAACTGACATAGTTGTTGATACGGAATGTAATACGGTAGAAGAGTGTGCCAGAGAAATCTTAACCAGGATTGGGGTTTACAAAATGAGAAACATCTATATTTAAGTCTGAATGAGCATATTTATAATTTGTGATGAATGAATTACGATTTTAAGGATAAAGGGATTTTAACATCTAGAGACATGTGAATCAAAAAATCCCACCTTGGTCGGCAGTTAATTTTTTCCATTAGTATTGTCTCCATGTAAAGAGCTAAATATCCATGACTTGTTTTTATTACGCGTCCTCTCTAAATACAAAATCCCCTCTCTTCTTTTTCCGGGAATAATCGGTACTTAGCCTGGAAATCAACCATCCCTGTAATGCGGATCTATCCAACATTTTGGCATCATCTCACCGGAAGGAAAGAGTAATTCTGCTTTTTTCAATTTTTCCGGATCCTGCACCTCTTCCCCTTGTTGAAAACGACCCGACACCTCTGCTTGACAAGGATCAAACAATTCCTTTAGAGTTAAGATCTCAACCAGATCACCGCTAGTTTTATCTTTTAAAAACATTTTCTACTCCTTCTCATGATCCAAAAACATTATATCATTTAATTATTTTGTCTCACTGTATTATACGATTCTGAGTTCAATGTTCAATAGAGATAAGTATTTTTTTAGCTCATATATATGCTGGAAGAAGTTAAAAAAGGAGCCGTCAGAATGGAAGAATTGTTATATATAGAAGGGAAGCACATACGGGAAAATACTATCGGGAGGAATAAAGTGAATATCGATCAAATCAAGTTAGTTCAAAAAACCTTTGAAACAGTACGTCATATTCCTGAAGTTGCTGGCTTGTTTTATAATCATCTTTTTCATTTAACTCCCTCATTAAAATCACTTTTTAAGGGAGACATGAAGACCCAAGGTAGAATGTTTATGCAGATGTTAGATTATGCGGTTACCGGTCTTGATAAACCTGACACAATAATTCCTATAATGCAGGAGTTGGGAAAACGTCATGTTGGATACGGTGTGAAGGAAAAATATTACGAAGCTGTCGGAGAATCACTGCTCTGGACTTTAGAACAGGGTTTGGGTAAAGATTTTAATCAGGATGTTAAAGAGACTTGGGTAGCAGCATACAAACTTTTGTCAGATACCATGAAAAGAGCTGCCAGAGAAGTTGAATAGGTTGAAGACAAATGATTTACGATTTACAAAGGACTATTGGCAAATGACAAACAACTGTTACTGAAATATCAGCTATATTACAATGTAAATAGAATATTTTTTATTCACAGGTTAACCATCTTTCTCAGACTTTCAGTAAATGTTATATCCGGTATCATGTTTTCCATTGATAGCGCACTCAGTATATCAATAAGCGGTTTTTTTGTATCCGGCATAATCAAATCAGGATTTAATTCGGAGAGAGGAAAGGCAATAAATGAACGCTTGAAAATATCAGGATCCGGTATAGTAAGATCTTCTTCATGTATTGAGCGATCTCCATAAAGCAACAAATCCAGATCAATTGTTCTTGATGCATATTTATCAGATTCCCTACTACGATGCAGCTCTTCTTCTATCATTCTCAGCACACCAAACTTCAATTCCCTGGGAGGCATCAAACTACTTATCTGCCATACACCATTTAAATAGTTGTCCTGATTCTCTCTTAAAAGCGGAGTGGTTTTGTAAAAGGAAGAAATCCCTGTTATATCCACGTGTTTACTTAAACGCTGAAGAGCATCAATAATATTTCGTTCCGGCTGTATATTACTGCCAACTCCAATGAACGCTTCCACTGCGTTATTGTCCATAGCTTTCTCTGGTACGGACGATTTCCACTGCTACGGAACGGGTATATCTTAACACACCGGGTTTATCAACTATGACATTAACTTTTTGTACTTTTGAATCGATAAGACAAACTTTCGCTATTTCTTCCGCAAGTTTTTCGATCAACAAAAATGCCGAATTTTCTACCAGAGAGAGAAGCGCTTTTTTAACCATTTTATAATCAACCGAATCTTCAAGGTTATCTGATTGTCCTGCTTTCCTGGTATCGGTGTACAAAACAATATTGATAATAACGTCTTGCTTCTCTGTCCGCTCATCTTGATTAACACCGATTATACAGCGTAGTGCCAGGTCCCGAATGTAAATCTTATCGTTGTGTACAGGGATTTCACTCATATGGTCCTCCTTTTAGATTCTCGCCTCCGTCTATAAACAGGACTTCTCCGGTCATAAACGTATTTGATAAAAGAAAAAGTACAGTGTCCGTTATGTCAGACAGTTTTCCAGAACGATTAAATAGATTTCTGTGACTTAGTTTCCGGATATATGATTCATCTTCTCCCTCGGGAGGCAATATAATACCGGGAGCGATACCGTTAACACGAATTTGAGGTGCAAACTCGACCGCCATCATTTCAGTCATCTGATACAACATATTTTTACTTAATTGATAGGCAGCATAATTCATATCATATCGTTTTACACGGCTGTCTAATATATTAATAATAGATCCCTCCCGCTTCTGTTTTGCCATATGTTGTGAGAGCCTGAATGGTGCTATTGAATTTATCGATAATGTTTGATTCAGATCCTGGATTGAAAGTGTTGAAAGCTTTGAGGGAGAGAATGTTGATGCATTATTAATCAGGAAGTCAACGGTACCTATCGAATTCTGTATCTCTTCAAAAAGATTATCTACATTATCAATATTGGAAAAATCTGACTGAAATTTCCAGGTCTTTACACCTGGTGCGTTAATGTCTGTTAGGACTTCGTCCATCTCTTTGTCAGAGGAAGAGCAATAATGCACGATAACGTTTACATGGTTTTCCACCAGTACATGAGCTATTGCTTTGCCAATGCGTTTGGCTGCACCGGTAACAAGAGCTGTTTTTCCCTTTAACAAGTTAGTATTTATACTCAGTTGATATCCTCAGTTTATTGCTATTGAAATAATAGCAAAACGCGTTAGCGTTTTGTTTTTCTGCCTCTTCGTTTTGGTCGGGAAGTAACGTTTATTAAAGCGTTTTCCTCTTCATGTGTAAGAAACCGCCAGTTGGATGAGGGTATATCAAGTTTAACAGTACCTAACTGTACCCGCTTCAGATCCAGTACCTTTAAAGGTGTATGTGATTGCGGATCCTGAAGAGCGCCAAAAACACGTCGAATGTGTCGGTTCTTTCCTTCTGTCAGTTCTACCATCAACCGGGTTTTGGGACCTGCATATCCTATAGTCTTTATCCCTTTAAACTGTAACATATCTATTGGTGTTTTAACGCCCTGTAATGTCTGTTGCAGTTGTTCTTCAGTGATTCGTCCTCGAATCCACACTTCATAAAATTTTGAAAATTTACCCGGCTGTGTCAAAAGATCACTCAATCCACCTTCACGAGTAAAAAGCAGCAAACCTCTCGAATCCCTATCCAAACGGCCTACGGGTATCCACCTATCTTCAAGCACAAACCGAGGCAGAATGTCATAAACCGTTTTACGGTTTTTTTCATCAGACAGAGTGACAATCGTTCCTTTCGGTTTATGAAACATTATGAATCTGCGTGGTTTTGACGTAATGTCGGTTTTCATGATATTTTATCAAAATTAAATCTATTTTCCTGTGCTCTATCATACATCTCTTCTATCATATCAAAGAAAAGATCATAACATTTTTGCATGACATATCTTGCTGTCTCCGCTTCTTCAACCGTCAACGTCTGACTCTCAAACTTCTCCGGATCACAACCATGTAAGTGACCGGGCTCATACCCCAGATGAACATTGCCGAAGTAATTGCTCTCGATTGCTCCTGCTGTACAATTGTGTGAAACAAGAAAGAAGGTATTACCCAACTCTTCTATGACACGAATAAGACAGTACCGTACCAACGGATTTGATGCCATCCGCGTGAGATCTGCTATTCCATAGGCAACCAGCCTGCTTTTTTTTATATTATCACTCCACAGAAATTCCAGGCAATCGGCAAAAGTAAAATCCTTGAGGTCATTCTGTAGATTACGCATATCCTTATTAATTAATGAATTATGCTCTGCATCCGTTGCGGCATGACTGTTAATTTGCTCTTCGAATTCATTGGCAGGTTTTTCATAAGGAAGTATATAATTGTTGATATCAGAAAATGAATTGGCAAAATAGGTAAAATAAGGCAGCCAGTTCAACCTCTTTGAGGCAGGAATACTCTCATCCTCCATATACTTAATAAGCCGACTTTGTTTAAAATCTTCCTTCATCTGAAAAACAGGAAAAACAACTTCTTTCACAAGTACTCTATCTTTTTCCATTTTACTTACCTCCGTTTTTTAAACAGGACAACGTCTACTCTCCTACCTTTTACAACAAATTTGCCTTTAGGTTGGGTTCCTGAATACTTCTCGTAAATCCCATCTTCATTTGTTGTGAAAGCCTCTAAGACTTATTATTGGTTACCTTTTCTATCTGCACTAAATTCGTATTATAGGTAGATCCCCCGCCCATATCCGCCAGTCTATCAGGCGTTGTCTGGTTGCTGTTGCATCCTCCGGGGCTCAGGTTATTCCACCATATACCTTTATTTATTGCAACACCCGCTCTTAGGTAGTCTCCTACAGACGCCATGAGGGTACACTCACCTCGTTCGTTAAACACCCTGACCTTGTCACCGGTCTTTACCCCGCGTCTCCCGGCATCCAGTGAGTTTAATTCCAGAATTGGGTTCTCTTCTTCACTCCCTGGATTACGGATATTTGCAAAATTGGAGTTCAGAAATGATTTTGCTGATGGAGTAAGGAGATAAATAGGGTATTTCTTATACAGGTCTGGCGAGGTCAAAGGTCCTTCTTCTATGGATATATGAACAGGCAGAGGATTATAACCATCCCGTTTCATTTTTTCTGAATAAAATTCTATCTTTCCGGAAGGAGTGTAAAATTTAAGATCTTTATATGGCATATGAAATTCGCCGTGCATATTCAGGCGGATTGCACCCTCGTTTTGCAAACGCTCTAACGTTATGTCTTGCAAATAACTGCTGTCAATCTCTAACGCGCTGTTGATTACCTCAATAACCGTATCGTCAAAACAGCTATCCTGAAAATCCATCGATTTTGCCAATGTATTAAAGGTGTCAATATTAGGCCTGCTTTCACCCAGCGGTTTTATTACCGGTTCATTTAACTGAAGTGATAGATGGAAATATGAGTAGTGAAGGTCTGTATGCTCAAACTCAGTCGTCGCAGGCAACACAATATCCGCATAACGTGCGGTATCGGTAAGTAACTGTTCATGTACCACAGTAAACAGATCTTCTCTCTGCAGGCCCGCGATCACCTTACGTTGATTAAAGAGTACGGCAGCAGGATTTGAGTTATAAACAAACAGGCCATAAATGCCCGGATCCTCATGTAAGAGTGTATGTCCCAATCGATTCATATTAATTGTTCTTGGGCTACTGGGACAGAGATCATTTCCTTCAAGTACATCCCACTGGACCGGAAATGCTTCGCTGGTAGGGTAAAACATTCCACCGCCAGGATACTTCCATGCCCCAACCAGACCAGGGAGACAGGCTATAGTGCGTATCATCATACCGCCGTTTGTGTGATGCTGCATACCTGATCCAGCATAAATGAACGATGGTTTACTGGCCGCGTAAATAGCAGCAAACTTTCTTATGGTTTCTCTGTCTACTCCGGTAATTCCTTCTACCTTTTCCGGTGAATATTCCTGGACCTGTTCTGACAATGCGTCAAAGCCCTCTGTATAGTTTTCAACAAAATCACTATCATACAAAGATTCGTTAATAATTACGTTCATTACGCCTAATGCAAGTGCGGCGTCACTTCCGGGTGTAGGCTGAATAAAGAGGTCTGCCATTTCAACAGATTTGATTTTGTCGGGATTTATGACGATATGTAAAGCGCCATTCTTTTTTGCTTCCTTTATCAGAGGAATCTGATGGATGTTAGTATAATACGGATTTGTACCCCATGAAATTACCAGTTTTGATTGTGGTATTGCTAATGGATCAGCGCCAAAGGAAGCACCTAATGTGTACTTATAACCAATCCTTCCCCCCTTGGAACAGATAGTCCTGTCAAGACCCGAAGCCCCCATACGGTTGAAGAAACGCTTTCCCGCAACATTACCATTAACCAGCCCCAATGTACCTGAACCACTGAATGGCAGGATGGATTCTGCACCGTGTCTGTTTATGATATCCTTAAACTGCGATGTGATTGTATCAGTTGCCTCATCCCACGATATTCTCTCGAATTTACCGACACCTTTCTCACCAACTCTTTTAAGAGGGTAGAGAACTCTGTCAGGACTGTAGACTCTTTCCGGATAGTTCATTACCTTTTTACAGAGAAAACCCCTGGTGACAAAATGGTTTGGATCCCCCTTGACCTTAACCAGCTTACCGTCTATTACGTGTGAAATTATTCCGCATGTATCGGGACAATCATGTGGGCATACACTTCTTAACTCTTTATTCATCTTTATTAGCTCAATTTTGTAGCGTTCTATCTTCTGAGAAATACAATTTCTTCATCATAACAATTCGTTGGCAACAAGTAAATAGATCAGGTTTATTTAATTATTATTTTATTGAAAATTATACATTTTCCACGATAATCAAATAATGGATAAAATACAATACGACAAACTTATTCTTACTGCTATTCTTGCCGCAAAGCGTGCGGGAGAAGCAATCCTTGAAGTATACGGTTCAGACTTTGCGGTTGAGCAGAAAGATGATAAATCTCCACTGACGTTAGCAGACACAAGATCACACGAGATCATTGCAGATGTTTTGGAACAAACCATAACAGTTAATAACTCCACGGTACCCATTTTAAGTGAAGAAGGAAGAGATACCCCTTATGAAGAAAGAAAAAGGTGGGAATACTTCTGGCTCGTTGACCCTCTTGATGGGACAAAGGAGTTTGTTAAAAGAAATGGTGAGTTCACCGTAAATATTGCTCTTATGCATAGAGACAAGCCGGTACTCGGCATTATCTACGTACCGGTTACGGATGTTTTCTACTTTGCTGCCCTTAACTTTGGCTCGTATAAGCTGGAAAGCAGTGACATCTTGACCGATGACTTATCAATAAAAGAACTTATAGATAAATCACAAAGACTACCTTTGAGCAATGATATCAATACACCATTTACGGTTGTAGGAAGCCGTTCTCATACCTCAGAGGAATTTACAGAATTTGTAAAACAGTTAAATGCAAAGTATGAAAAGGTAGAGTTTATCTCTTCCGGTAGTTCGTTGAAGCTATGCCTTGTTGCTGAAGGTATCGCTGATACCTACCCAAGATTTGGTCCTACTATGGAATGGGATACCGCAGCCGGGCAGGCTATTGTAGAACAAGCCGAGGGGAAAGTTATTAATACACAAACCAATGAACCATTAAGCTATAACAAAAGCAATCTGTTAAACCCGTTTTTTATAGTAAGCAGGCAAGGGCTATGTCTTGATTAGGAATAGTTGATTATTCATATGTATAAGCAAGAAAATAAAGCCAAATTTGTCAGAGTTATAATTTCTACGCTTTTAGTAATCTTCTTGTTTGCTAACGGCTGTGCCAACACCGGTCCGCCACTTTCTGAAAGTAAATTAAAGGAGCTGGAGGATGAGATTGAGGCTTTGGCCACAGAAATATATATTAAGGATCTCGTTAGTGTATGGAAGGTTGGATTCAAAGTCCTGAGTATAATACCGGACGGTGCATTTAAGAAACGTGCGGTGATGGGTGCGTTAGTCATTGACAATACAGAAGACATTGCCAAGTATTATAAACTGCCAACAGAGGATGGATGCGTTGTCGTTGGCTTAATTGATAAATCTGTAGCTGATCAGGCAGGTATCATTCAGGGTGATCTTATAAAAGAGATCGATGGTAAGGAGATCAAGGGCAGTAAACATGTGGTTTTTAAGGCAGATAAATCCTCAAACATTGTGGTAGAAAGAGATGGTAAGAGACTCTCTTTTAACATAAAGCCTGAAGAGATGCCATACGAGTCAATTCGACTCAAGCAGGTAGGTAAGATTAATGCGTACGCTAAATTCTCCGGTATTGAATTTACAACCGGGATGGTCCACTTTGCGGATGATGATGATGAGCTTGCCGTCATAATGGGGCATGAGCTGGCACATCTTACATCCCACCATTTACCCAAGAGTATCGGTATGGCGGCACTGTGTGGGACTGTAGGCGGCCTTACTGGACCATTTGCACCTTATACTACTCAGGCATTATATGCGCCATACAGCAGGGGAAACGAGAGAGAGGCGGATTATATTGGTCTCATCTATGCGCATAATGCGGGTTATGATATCGAAAAGGGGGTAAGGCTCTGGAAGCGCTTCGCACTGGAAATTCCCAAAAGCAGATCAAAAAGTTTTCTTCGTTCCCATCCGGCAAGCCCGGAAAGGATCTTACGGGTTAAAAAGGTTGTAGAGTTAATAAAATCAGGAAAAAATCCACTGGAGGATTTGATTCTCAATTAATCGTTGATGAGGGAAGTCCTATCTTATAAAAAACAAAAACATCCTCATACTTATTTCTTCAAGTATGAGGATGTTTTCACCTTCTTACTGTTTTGGTGACCAGACCTCAATTCGATGCCCCTCAGGATCACAGAAATAAAAAACATGAGCACCCCATGGATGTTCCTTGACCGGATCTATTTTCAGTCCACTGTCACACAGATATTGCCAGGCTTCAGCAATATTTTCAACCTTTAATGCTAATGTTATACCCACCCCACCGCTGCTCTTGATGGACGCCCTCCGCTCATCTGCGATACTTATATGCGCAGTCTCAGTCAATTTAAATTCAATAAACCAATCTGAGTCATGGGTTATTGGTAACCTTAAATGATTTTTATAGAAGTCAACCGTTTCCTGCCATTTCTTACAGTACAGGATTGTATTTGCATTCTTTACAGGGAAAGTATTTGTCATTTTCTCTAGATCTCCAATCTGACTTATGCGAAATTTAAAAACTAAACCTACTTCTTATCTGTCGCCAGAATTAGAATTATTTTTTTGAACATGCTCTGGAAGCTTCTCTAAGCATTTCCGGAATCGGTTTGTTGTCCGATGCATTAGAGTTCTTTAAGCTTTCCTTTCTCTTTTCCATCAAGGGCTTCCTTAATTTCGTCTACCTTTGACATTGAACTCTCCTTACTGCTTCTAAAGTAAATCGTAATATTCAGTAACTGTTTCTGCCGTTAATTCCACACATTATTTTATGATAAAAGCAACGTATGCTCCTATCGATAATTATAATATCCGTATTTAAAATAAATATTACAAAAAAAGCAATAAAATTAACAAGATAAATGATGCTTGATACTGAGAGATAGGTAGAGAAGCGTGGAGAGAAATGATAGCAAGAAAAACAGTCGAGTGCCAACCGCCTATAAACTTTGAGTATATGGATATCCAAACATACCTTTACCGAATTTCAACAATTTTCAATGCCTATGATTGTCTGTCACTATTTTTTTTGTACCGGTGCTAGAAATTCTTCAAATTTTGTGCTGTTTTGCTGAATCGACCAACTAAACATATCTGCGATCAATGATACCTGTTCGGGATAGAGTTTTATCAGCTGAAGCCAGTTTTCACCAACAGTTTTATAATTAGGAAAATCTTTTAACGGCTGTTCTCCCTTTATTCCCGATTTAACAGCACGTTGAACCTTCGTGCTCAATTGTTTAATCCAATCCTGCACGGGAGCGTTATAAACCCATAGTACTTCAACCTCGTATTCAGGAATACCAAACCAAACGTTGGGGATGGTAGTATAACTCTCCTTCGCCATAGCAAGCCCACCATTGGAATACGCATCCCAAAGCTTGTTGGTAAGAGTAGTGTAGCCACCGGAGTCAAAAACACGATTGTTGGAAAATTTAGAATTGGCTAATCCAAAAAGCGGAGCGACATCAGAGTCAATGGTTATGCCTTCCTCGTCCTTTTTCAAGGCCGTTCCCGAATTAACAAAGACTATGATTTTTTTAACCTGTCTTTGCAACATAGCCATAATGCCAAAATTTTCCAGGTTACCACCATCTGAAAAACATTGATTTTCAGAAACACTTAGTGATTTTTCAGAATCTGTTACCGCCCAGTAATTTTCTCTGGGCAATAAAAGCCTGATATCGGTTTTGGCTTCATCGAATCCATAAGCGGCACTGCTTATACCACTGGCATGCCAGATGGTAAATGCTTCTGACGGTCCCGGCATTTCTAACCAGGACCCGGGAGCTGCTTCAGGACCACTGCTTCCAAAGGCAAATGTGTCAAGAACACCACCTCCTGTGTTCAGCAATTGGTCTTTAACAACCCAATCATCCTTTGCTTTTAAAGTGAGAGCAAAGGGATTGCCGACATAGAGAGGGGTGAATTGTACAAGGACCCTGTACACTTTTCCCAAATCTTCCAGTTCAATAGGCCATAGCAAGGTACCATTAACAATGAGGTAGGGCCTTTCTTCCCTGGGAAGATCAAAATCTGAAGAGTCCCAGTCGGGTTGAAGAGCCTTGTTTTCATTGAGAATGTCAGCAACTGTCGAATTGTCTAAACTGAAAAAATTATTATCATCCAGTCCAAAAGGTTTAAAAAAGGTATCTCTGACGGCATAGATCCATGCCATCTCTTCCGGACCTTTAAGAATATAATCTCCAAGTGTTTTCTCAAAATCAACCGTAGCGGGATAGGCTAAATTTGAATGCTTAAGGCTGGAGTTCCAATTCGACAATTTCCAGGTTTTCCTCTCTTCCAAAGTGGGATCGACACCGAGAAGTTCCCGGTCATCAGAAGCACCTGATTTGTAATAAGTAAATACGGCGGAAGCCCAAGAGCCACCAGAGACACAGGAGATGTATCGAGCATTTGTTAAGATCCCAAGTTGTTCCAACCCTCTCATCTGTCCCATCGATGCTGAAAGAGAACGCGTACCGCCACCGGAAAAACAGATACCGCAGTTAGAGGTGGCGGAAAGAAACTCCGGGGTCTGTTCCGGAAAGTTAAAGTTTGTGCCTGAGCTGGCAACTACGTTAGCTTTAATGTTCCCTGTTATAGTTTTCGGTCCATGTTTGTCTGTAGTAGTACAGTTCTGGATAATTACTAACGTGAAAACCGCTATTAATATCTGACTTATGTTTTTCATAATAATTTGCTCCATGATAAAATCATGGACTGGAAGGACAGGAAATATCCTTGTTCCATGTTATTATCCTCAACCAAAAATGGATATGGAATTAGCAACAGTTATTTTTCTCCCTTACTTTCCTGATTTACCTTGAGACTCTGCTCAGCAATTTTTTGAGCATCATCCATAGCTTTCTCCATACCGGTAAGTGCTGCCTTAACCGCATTTTCCGCAGCAGCCATAGCATCCATCGTTTCACGCTGAGATTGTTCGATAGTTTCCTGCACCTTTTGATAAGTTGCCTCTACGGCGTCTACAACGTTCTCTTCCTTGGAGTCTATTCCCTTTTTTTTCTGACCGGCCTGGCCTTCCTTCCCTTCTGTAGTCTGGCTTTTTTTCTGGATTGAATCTGTCATTTTATTCTCCCATAGTTTTCCCTATATCAAATCTTAGAAAATCAATATCTAACGGATAAGTTAATAGACAACGTCAAACTCATACATTTTCCGACTTTTTGAGGTTCTTCTTTGTCTTTTTACCGGGTGAAGAGGTTGTCTTTTTGTCGGTCTTTTTCATTTGATCCTGCCTGCTGACCTTATCCATCAAATCATCGAGCCCGGACAAAGTGGATACTACATCCTCTCCTGATAATGCCTCTTTGGCAAATTTCATAATATCTTCCGGAGGAAGTGATGATTCCAACATTGCCCTGGCAGCTGCAGTAGTCATCGCATTCTGAAGGATGTAATTTTGCTGCTGCTGTGCCACCACATTTTGCATGGCCAATCCCACAGCATTGACCATGATCTGCCGGGTAAGTGTTTGCGTAAATTCATCGGACGAAACACAAGGCTGCTCTCCAATCGTTTCCGCGATATTTTTGATCTGTTCGTCTGTTTTTGATGACTTATCCATTTTATAGTGTCCTCATTATTTTCTGAATATCCTTGTTTTATAACCATGCCCGGAAATGCAGGCACTGCTCTATAAAGCTATAGACTTTAGTATAATTTACCTCATAGACCCATCGGGTTCAACCCGACGAACACTGCCGTGCAAACCTGATGGGCCACTGGTTTACTCACAACCCCTATACTGATTTTGTATAATCAAGTATCTGAATATTTATAAGTAGCAGATCCTATTTCCCTGCTTTTCCAAGTAGATAGTTAACACACTTGGTGCTGACAGCAGCGCTGACATTATTCAGATTTTGTTGATTACTTACCGCGTTCTGCATTGCCATACCCGCTGTACTGGCTAAAATCTGTTGAAGATACGCTAATGACTGACCCGGAGAGCTTCCAATGGTCTCAAGATTTGATTGTGTAACTGCATCGGTAATTTGGCTATTAACTGAAGTAGGATACGCCATAATTGATCTCCTTTTAAAATTAAAATTTTCTTAAAAACAATTCCCAACTTTCCTGCCTTCTCCTTTTGTCATTCTCCCAGAAGAGAGTTAACACACCTGGTAACGGCAGCAGCACTGACATCGTTCAGATTTTGTTGATTACTTACCGCATTCTGCATTGCTATACCCGCTGTACTGGCCAAAACCTGCTGAAGAGATGCTAAAGACTGGCCCGGAGAGCTTCCAATGGTTTCAAGATTTAATTGTGTAACTGAATCGGTAATTTGGCTATTAACTGAAGTAGGTTCAGCCATAACTGACACTCCTTTCTTAAATATATGGGTTATTTTTTTTTAAGGCATGTTGTCACAACCCGTTAAACAACAGAAACTGAATATTAGGCAATATTTAATTCAAAACAAATATAAAACTTAAAAGAAAATACTTACACCGGAAAAACAAGCAGTTCAGTCAAGATTTGACTCATGTTTGAACCTTCGTGGGTGCCGAATCTCCTTTGAGTAAACTGGAAATACTGGTGAACAACTCTCTGTTTTTAACAACATAAAATATGCCTCCCCGGCCGTTCTGACTGCTGGAACATTTTTGTTTTGCATAAGCATAACCGGGCGCCAGGGCGCCCTGCTGGTTCATATCTCCAAATATTGAATACGGTTTCCTCTTGTTGGTTGAGACGCCGAACTTTGCATGGTTGTGTTTTTTGCCTTCTCCTCCGGTAAGATTTATTCCTTTTTTACCCCACATACCAGATGTTGCAATCTGTACAGCACCGGGTTTTGCCAGGGAGTCATCCCAGCATGAAATTTGTGTACGGGCTGTTGTGGAATCTATTTCCGGATCAGCCCACCAACTGGCAACCCTTAAAGAAACATTACCCATTACGGACGAAACCATCTGCCACGGCGGAACATGCAGACTTGACGGCTTGGAAATCAACTCTACTCCGCTGGAAAGTTTTACCTGTATAACCTTTTTACTGCGAGACTTATTCCCCAGACCCCTAACCAGTTTTTGAACAGCAGACGGACCGCCGTTTAAGACAATCTGCTTATTGGAAGGATCCGTCACAACACTCGAATTTTTGAGGACTTTTAAAACCTGCAGTAAATCACCTTGATCCAGCCTTAACGCAAAGAAATGCTGGCTGACTTCTATATCATCATCTTTTACACAGCCGAGTGTATTGCCGTCCCCTTTCCTCGGATATTTTATACTCCCCGAAGCCGGCCAGGAAGGAGTTGAAACCTGCATTACAAAGCCTTCACCTGCTTCATTCCATGCAAGCATACCCTTTGAGTGGCCCCAGGGCGCACCGCAGTATTTTACGCATCCATGAATTATTGGTGCATCATAAAATTGATCGTTCCATATCAGATAGTAGTAAGAATTATTATAAACCTGTCCGAATGTTGCACCCAGAGGGTCAGTCAGAGTAGCACCGACACGACCTTTTCCCTTCTGTAATGTCGGGTCCTCACTGCTGGCGTATATATATTGCTGACTGAACCCTTCGGAATATTTTCTAATCGTGCCTCCGAAGATTCCTTTTCTCTTGTCTGCTCCGGCACAGCCGGGAAATGAAGCGGCATTAAACTTAAACACAAACCACCAGTCAACCGGATGACTCTGCGTCAGCAGCGGTGTCGGTGCGGATGTCTTTTTTACCGTAGATTTACTCTTACTCTTTTTCATCTTTACCCCCTTTCATAGGGTTAATAGGAACAGCTGTCCCTTTTTGTTACATTTGCATAGTCTGACAAAAAAAGGATTACTATAAAGGTTAAAATTAACCCTTTTATAAACAACCCCCTGAACGTTAATTCAGGGGCAATATAGTTACGCGAAAAAAGAATCCAATTCTTGCTCAACAAATATGGGCTCACCATAAAGTCCCAGGGCACATGCATAACTACTCTTGACAATTTCATAAGTAATAAGTAAGCCCGTAAGCAGTGTTGCCGTTAAACCACAAACGTCCACTTCATCTTTTCCCTCAACTGCCCCCTCACCATCACCAATGGCTGCAGCCCCACCGCTTCCGCCAGCAGACACCCCAACCGAAACATTTGCAGGAAGACTTGCAATCATTCCATTCAGGAAGCCAGTTACAAATTCCAATTGCGCACTAATAGAAATCAAAAAAGGCTTTGATACCAGTCCATTAAAAACCGTCCATCTTTTTCTCATTTCTGCCCGCCGTTCTTCTGCTTCCTCTCTATCTTCTTCTTTAGCTTTTAGCTCTTTAACAATATCCAAAATTTGATTAACAGTCGATTCAGAGGAATCACCGCCATCAGTCTGTACAGAGAAATCATTACTTTTCCTGGAGCCTTTACTGGCCTTAGATGAGCTCTTAGAAGATGACTTTGAATTAGAGGTCTTACTCACTGTCCCCACATTTGCTTGTGATCCAAATGCCTTATTGTAACTCAACATAAATTTATTCACATCTTTTATCACATTTGGAAATAATGACAGATCGCCACCAGGCAAATGCCTGCTGAATAGTATACCAATTGCATCCAATATTGGGGCAGGCATCTTATCAATCAGGTTTATGACGTTATCGACATTCGGTGTTAATTGAACAGCTCCATTTGTATATAATTGACTGAACTCATCCAGGTTTGTTTTCAGTTTCACAAGGTTTGCTACAAAATTCTTCTTGAATTTAGGATCTGGTGCTCCCCCAATTGCCGCATCCAGAAAACCTTTTATTTCAGGCAATAATTTCATTGGATCCCCAAGAGGTGCCGATTTAATATCATCTATCACACTCTTCACATTCTTAAATTCTGAAATAAACCCTTCGATTCCTTTCTTTTCAAAAACATCATTGTTTAAGAACGATGCTATCTGACCATATTTTCCATTAAAAATATTGGATATAGCTGCCGGAGGAGTAACCGTTGCTTTAAGTTCTTTCAGGTTAGATAATACCTTTGATAGATCAGTAGCAGGTCCCGTTTTACCTGGTAGCCCTTGTGGCCCTTTCAGTCCCGTTGATCCTTTTGGTCCCTGTGGCCCTTTCAGTCCTGTTGATCCTTTTGGTCCCTGTGGCCCTTTCGATCCTGTTGATCCTTTTGGCCCTTGTCCACCCCTGGACCCGGTATCACCCCTAGGCCCTGTATGCCCTCTTGGTCCTCTTGGTCCGCCCATAACAATTCTCCTTTACATTAAATTAAGAAATCAAACACACTATTAAAACAAATGTAGTCATATCCTTACTAATGACAAATGATCCCTCATGACGCGAAGAATAGAATTCGGTTCGCATCTTACCTGTTGTTGTTAGTAAAACCATTGTTTTGCCAAATTATAATCTGAAATTTCTGGATACTAACGCCGCCTTCAGGGGCGTTAAATTCATATACTAACGGCATTCGACCACCACCATATTTGCCTTTATTAAGAAACCCGAGGGCGCACTGTCGCAATCTTTGAATTGATTGGGATATTGCCTGCTTTAAGGCCAGGGGTTTGTCCATGAAAGTCAAACTCAAGAAGCGATTCTGGTCGAAAAATCAAACAGTGTGTTGAACCTCCAAAATGGAACATCCCGGTCTGGTCGCCTTTACTTATGTGCTGCCCCTCTTTAACGGTAATATCGCATGTTGAGACTTCTGCCATACCAACAGCTATAAAGCAGATGAGCCCAATCAGGGGGTTATCCGCTTCAATAAAAATCAGTGCTCGTGTCGCTACTTCTGCTAAGTAGCCTTGTGAATCATTTGGGGCAGAAGGGTCCGGGCCATCAGGATTAGCAAAGCCTTCTATCAGGGGTTCTGAATAATACGAACCATTGACGACCTTAGTCTTTATGACTTTTCCGCTTACGGGACTGTGCCATCGGTGGTAACTCAATGCGCTCAGGAAAGCTTGATAAACTGTTCCGCCTACGAATGTATCAACCAGAGAGTCGTTTGCAAGCATATGCTCTAAAGAGTAGCGTTGCGCTTTTATCCAGAATTTGTCTCGGAGTTGTACATTGGGCGCACACCTGTAAGGCGCAGATTCGCATGCATTGACAATAACATTGTCATCGTCGGGTGATGCAATGGGGCGCTGCCCTTCTTTGAATTCTCTCGTAAAAAAATCATCCCAGGAACTATAGCCAAAATGCGGCTCTGATGGTTCATACTTGAAATTTGTTTCAAAATCAGGCATTGCGTTTGGGGCAAAGGCATTACTCCCAAACCAACCGTTAGATTTATCAGTCAAGACATAAGCGGATTCCGGTGATTTAAGGAACGAGCCCCATTCATCAAGTATTTTCTTCAAGTGAAGATTAACCTTCTCGTTTAAAAAAGCTGCAAATCCTGCAGTTGTTCCCATTGGCCAATCCAGAATGGCGTTAATGGGGAAACCTATTAGTCCTGCCGGTTGTCCGTCGATTTCCAGAAATTCGGGGGCCTTCGTCATTATTACGTTCATCATACGCAGCATGTGATGGTAATCTTTAATTTCCGACTTATTAGTTGGGGAGTTGTTGTAAGGTGGCTTATTCGGGACCTGAGTAAACATCAGGTTAAAGAGCATATAGACTTCTGCATCAGTTTCTATAAGATTCTTAAAATCTTCTATGACCGGATGTAACTTAATTGTCTCGTCACTCGCTTCCAGCGCAAGTGCGCAAATCCATGTCTGTAGTTGTTCCTGGTCCGAAGGAAGCCACTCACCAACACGATACGGTATAATGTCTCTCATTTTTTACTCTCCTTTTGTGTATAAAACCGATACTTTAGTTTACGAATAAAGTGTCAAAGGCGCATCAAGTCCATAGATATGCAATTCTCCGGCGCCACCTGCATAATACTGATCAAGATTAGCTGGCGGTTGATCCACCGAAAAACACGTAATCAATTCTTCACTCAAGTTTTGAAAGCTGGCATTGCTTGAGTCGGGAGCATTGGGATCTCCCCCTATAGCTGCCTGGTTGACGCGTGCAAGTTGTGAATGCGCACCATACGATCCTTTACTGTAATTTGCGTAGACAGATTCAACGCCGCTGACATCACCCTGGCCCGGCCCCGCTCCGGTGTTATTTAATGTATATTGTCCATCACAATTGAAAACAATGCCATTGGCATCAGTTGCTACGCTGGATTGCACAATTTGCATGCCGCAAGACGGAATGATCTGTACATGGGGAGCGACGATAGGTGAGGGCTCGTTATCGATATTGCGACGTAAACGTGTGTCGCTGTGATCGAGACAAATCTCAACACCATAATCCATAGCAGCAGCATCAGGTATGTCAATGCCTTGTCTGAATATGGCATATTTATCGAATGCCGACTGCTTAGCATCACCTGCAGATAAATCGATGACCGGGTAAGCTGTCATTTGTTCGGTAACAACCTGTTGATTGGATTCGGTGTCGTACAACAAAAGGTCCTCATTCGAACAATAGTACTTTTCGGTAGTCATCACTTTACACACATCACTGTTTTGTGGTGGATTGATACCCATATTGTTGATGATGACACTTCGGTTTCTGATTTCACAATTTGGATAAGAGTGGCATACCTTGATGAAGTTAATCAGCATATCAAAGATGACGCCCTTTAGTGGGCCAAATGAATTTCGCCATTCTTGAGATAATGTTTTAACGATATTGTTACGGCTTTTTACGGATTCTGATGCAAACATTCTGGCAGGGTCTTTAACGTGCGTCGAGATAACACTGCCGCACACAAACATCCAGTTCGGATAGTCTGTAGAGTTGAAGGTGCCTGTGAGTTTTTCACGAATGGTGATTATCGGATCATTGGCTTCATCCTCAAAAATATAAGGGCCGGATAAACCGTGAAAATAAAACTCAGGTGCAACGAATAGATTAATAACACCTGTGTCGTCACCAGTAATTTTGGCTTTAGCCGTGTCTACAGCGGCTTTTAGTATATCGATGCGCGCCTGTATGTCAGTCTCGAAATCTTCACTGCCAAGGTAATAACCCGCAACAGAGCCTGGGCCATTGGGATTGCCTATGTCGACCACACCTCCCGGTGTTGTCGGTATTGCATAACCTGTTATTCGAATACGATCATAACTCATTGAAAACTCTCCTTCGTTTGAGATTTTGTTTGATGATAGGAAATTGTTTTTTATTTTTTCCTGTAGGGTTCGTTTCCCAAACGAACCTTTATTAAAGGCTGTTTGCCCGCCTGTCATTTGTCGGACAGGGCAAACAGCCCCTACATTTTTAAATAATTAGTAGCTTTCCACAACTTTACAAATGACGAATAGTTTTTCATGATGCGAGGAATTGGATTCGGTTCGCATCTTATATGTTGTTGTCAGCAAAATCATTGTTTTCATATTCGAAACTATTTTTCTTCTGATCCTGACTTTTTTCCCCACTTTAATGCGATGTTCAAAATAACAGCTCGCACAAAGTGGGGAAAAAAGCGCAACTTAACCGGTAGCGATATCTATTCCGAAATCGCCCTATCAGGAATAATCCATGAGTAATCAGTCAAGGTGATTTTCTCCAGACATGGACTCTCCGGAGTAAGATAGGTCAACAACCCGGGGCAATCCGGGTTTTGATAGCCAGCGGTTCCCGCCGTAGAACCTGTCGGCCACCCTGCTCGTACATGACAGTTTCGACAACTGGTAGCGATTGGATGAATGACCCCTTCGATATATGGATTGACTGCAATATCCAGCTCGCCTTTATCGTTAGGCGGCACTGCGTAATCGTCGGTAAGCAGGTAATGATCCCATGGTCCTGTGGCTTGTGGCAGTTCAGGTCGATTGGCGGCGTATTGCCCTTTATCAGGTTCATCCGACCACCAGACGCTTTGTAAAGTCCAGCTTGGTAGTTCCCTGGTATTAACGTGCATAGCGATGCTGATCAGATAATCACCGACACCGATTGGTTGATTGTTTGCCCAGTAGCTTGCGGCATCGAGAATTCCTTTGTCAGCTTCATCAAACGAATCCCAATCGTCTTGCGTAATTTTATGGTAATAAAAGTCGTCCAATCCATACACCTTTGCTTCAGCAGTAACCGTTGACATAGGTTTCTTTTCGTAATCTTTAACACCATACAAAAACTCAACCTTAACGGTATTTCCAATTTGTTCGCCACTTGGATCAATACCTACCAGGGTGTCCCATACTTCGTAACCGGCATAGCCAGGGAAAGTATCAGGGAAATTATCTTTCCAGACCGGCACACCGGTAATGCCTTCAGCTTTGACAGGCCAGTACATATGTTTGGTAACAATAAATTTCGAAACCAGATTTATTGGTTCATTTTTGGCGTGCAGTGCATCCAATGTCGATGTGAGGTAGAGCTCTTTCTCACGTATGTTATCCATAGCCTGTTGGCTAAGTGACTCTGTGGCAACCATAATATCACCGTTATTTTGAAAATTTGCTCCGTCTTTTATAGAACCATCCGTGATGACGCCACTATACTTGTCGATCACCGTTTGGGGTAAATCGTAATTAGGGGTTTTTGTATCGACATTCACCATATTCTTAAGGTTTTTTGTCTTTAACGATTCCCCTGAAGAAGCATTACTTTTGCTTTTCTCATCACCAACTTTTCCACTGTTTTCAGCCTTAAAAGCAGCTGTGGTATTTGACCATGTATACCATAAAGGCCAGCCCAAACCTTCTGCCGGTTGCATAATACCCGCCCATAGTTTCCATGCGTGTTCACGAATTATCTTGCGGTTACCCTCATCAGTCGCTTTTTGCAGGGCACCCAGGTTTTCCATATAACCATAGCCTTTGGGGAAAGGTATATAGCCTGTTTCGACCTTAACGTCGACAGCAACCTCGACCTCTTCCTCAACGACAACTTCAGTCTGCTCTGCTTTTGAAGTTTGTGGTGACTCAACTACAGAAGTGTCATTGCAGCCCCATATCAACAGACACAATAATAATAAAATACAATAACGATTCATCATAAGACCTCCATTTCTCTTTTAATTAAATTAAAGTGGCATCTGTATTAGCCCCGTTTTTTTACGAGGGTACTGGTCTCCGCTAAATTGCGACAAAAGGCCATCTTTGTCCTATCTTCATTCGCCGAATCCTCACTGTAGGGTTCGTTTCCCAAACGAACCTTTATTAAAGGCTGTTTGGGAAACAGCCCCTACATTTTTTAGTAATTAGTAGCTTCTGTAACAGATACTACCAGATCACCTCCCCGATACACATCCCGGTGTTGTAATGAATCCCTGGCGCAGTATTGATGGTCACATTGCTCTCAGCTTCAAACAATACGATAATGTCAGAGCCGCCAAAAAGGAAATAGCCGAATTCATCTCCTTTATTGAGGTAAGACCCTACGACAGCAGTCATATTTACTGATGATACCTGGGCCATTCCAATCGGTATTACAGCGACTAACCCGATGGGAGAATCCAACATCAACAACCCCCTTGTCTGGGAAAATTCATAACCATCTCCTGCTCCATCCGGTGCATCAAACGTTCCGTCTGCTTTTATGACAACGTTGAGAAACACCTTTTCCTGAATGGCCCGTGATTCCAGAACAGTACCTCTCACCGGAGCACGGAACCGATGGTAGTCATTTGGCCCTAAAAATGCATGATAGAACAATCCGTTGCTGAACCTGCCTCGGTGCGGACTGTCGGCCAGGAGCTTCTCAACATGGTACTTGTGAGTATGTTTTATCTTGACTACCGAGTCACTACCAATGTGAAACTTTGCTTTGAACGTGGAATCTGCGGGTGAAATAATTATGTTGTCATCAAACATGCCGGCTACTGGCCTCAAGCCGGGATTGATCTCGCGGGCAAAAAACTGATTAAACGTCTGCCATCCGCTCGGAGAATTCGGCTTATCTTTTGAGTGCTTATCTCTGGGGGTATATGCCTCTGGGGGGATGAGATACTGGAACATCTTAAAATCAGGATCATCTATAAATGACTGTAACGTATTGTCATCTATTGATTCAGGTGTATTAAGAAAATGTCCCCAGTCATTTGCAAAATGCACCATCCAGTCCGTAAAGTCATTCCCGGTCCCTTTCCGTGTTAGATCTTCTTTGTTCTGGAGTTCTCTGCCCGTAGGCTGGTCCAGTAGCCAGTAGAATTTAACGAGTTGAAAAAAAACCTCTTTGTTAAACGCCTCTCCGGATTCCTCTTTCTTGTCATAGCCCTTGTTATACTCATGAGGCTTCCAGTTTACGAACCATTCCAGGTATCGGCAATATTCATCCAGAGTATCCGCCGGATGGAACATGAACCGCTTATAGTACTCCTTGCTGAGATTCTTTTTCGCGTTTTCGTGAGCATCCTTAAGGGATTTTTCCAGCAGTTCTTCCCATCCCTTATGATCCCGTAATATATGCTTCAGAGCACCAACGATCTCTTCCGGCGTATGACATTGATGAAGTTCCGGTTGTCTCTCATTTTTTGTCTGTTCGTTCTTAATTTTTTTTACTTTTTTAGCCATAAGATTTCCTCCCTTTCGTTTTTTTAATATTACGTGGACCCCCAAAGTCAACACCGCTTGTTGGCCCATCTCTCATAAATTTATATGCTAAATCAAATCCTTTCAAATTGAAACTAAGGTCACCTACTGAGTTTTTAACAATATTGGCTTATATACTGACGAGTCTCTTTTGCTGCATCATATATTTGAGGAATTATTCTCTCTTTAATCTCAAAAGGAATGTTGGCCTGAGTTGGATCAATATTCAGGTATTTTTCCAGAATTGGTGCAACATCCAGATTTGGAAATTTTTGAAAATACATATCCATTGCTTTTCCGCCTAAGCCTTTTCTTCTACACAGTTCAAAAGCCAGGCGAGTTTCCGAAATCTCTCCTATACATTCAAATGGTGTATGCTCTCCCAGGCCAAGCATTTCATAAAACCAATGTTGGTTTTCCTGAATGTCAAACAGATTTGTTTTGAAAATTGAATTTACTAAATCAACGGGAAGATAAGCCATGTAATTAAGCCATACATATGCACATTTAGCGCATTTGCAACACCATGGTTTTTGGATACTACAGGAATGTGTATCCGAAACTCCTTCAATATCAAGTTTTAACAAATTAAAGATTACTACATCATACATTGGCTTCAGTAAACTAAAATAGGAAAAATTTGAAATGAGTTCGTTCTGAATATAGTTATTAATAAGCACTTCCGCTTCAAACGACTTGCCCCATTGATGATTCACCTCCTCACCAGTCTCTTCCCATATTAAGTTTCCCGCATCTGCGCTGCGTTCATGCCCTAAAGCAATGTGGTGGTATCCATGCTGAAGCACAATTGGTAATGATCCGAATATAGAACTGGGTGTTTCTGCCGATTTAATGCTTTTTGACGTATACTGTGGATAGAGTTGTAGCACTGGTGAATCGATAAAGCTGTCAAATACCCATAACGCATGATGATTACATTGTGTTCCATGTTTAAGAAGACGTTTAATTAAATCGTGTTGATGTTGCTGGGTGCCATATACTGAACTTGAATAGGCAAATGATGAATAGGGAATTCTAGCTCGTTCAAGAAGTTTCATCGCCACTAAACTGTCCTTTCCACCGCCACAGAAAGATAATACCTTGATCAGTTCAAGTTGGTTTTCTATTGATTTAAGCTGAGATTCAACTGGATTGCTTATGAATTCAGGTTCCTTATAATGTGGCAAATTGTTTTCATATCTCCACTGTACCCATATTTTGCGAACTATTTTTTGCCAAAAAGATTCGAACTGCTCCGTGTGAAATCGTGCATAATCTCCAAGATCTATCGTTTTAGGTTGCAAACTGACAAGTTTATTGATTTCAAATGCCATAATATGAAAATATATTTTGTTCATATTCTCCTGGCCATACTTCTCTTCTAAAAAATGCAAATCAACATCGTTATACCAATATGCAACTTCAAACCTTAAGTCATTAAACCCAAAGGTCATTGAGATTTGTTTCTGTGAACGGGTCAATTTGTCAAACCATATTTCTCTTTTCATATATTTTCATTGAATCATGCATACTATCAATAGTCAAGAAAGGACACGACCTCTTTTCTCTGCTGGCTCTATCCGAAGACACTCGTCAGGGTTTCACAGGACACTTCGGTCTTAAGTGAGCTCACAGCCAGCAGGCATCGGATACCGGGTCCCTTTTTCACGCAACCAAATGGATCTAGCTTCGCGAGCAGCGAGAAGATCCGGATGACGCACGGTCACGAGCTCATAAAAGTCCGGGTGTGATTCATCTTCGCGCCCGTAGATTTTTGCGCCATTTCGTTTATGCTCTAAAAGTCGCAGGATGATCTCATTTTTTGGCCTCACTGCGCTGGAGATGAAGAATGAATCGTAGGCTTTGATTTGGTCCGGACTAAGCGTGAGCGCATCCTGTGTTGAGGGGCAAAGACGTTCTCGAAGCCCCATCCTGGCAGCGAGCTGAAGACACAAGTTTGTTGCCTCCGGAGCGATATCAATCCCGTCGATGACAATCTTTGAATCTCGTTTCAGCACGAACAAAGCAATGGCCGGGCAAGCACCTGAACCGATATAGAGAAGCGACTCGAATCTTCCTCGGGAGAAAAAAGTCTCCCACTCAAGCTCGCAGCCCACTTTCATGTCTTCGGGAGAGCACAGCGGTTCCCCCTGGAGTACACGCCGGGCTGCCTGGTAGTCACAGTCAGATTCCACCAAGGACATCATTTCCCTGAGTGCATCGAGGGCGGAGTGATCCCGGCGGAGATTTTTCCCCCGGCCGAAGACATTCGTTTCGATCAATAGCTGGGTGTAGTCGAGATGCTCTAGACCCGCGAGACGTTTAACGAGTTCCCTCATGACGCCCCCACGGAGCCGTCATTATCGAATCCAGAGTTGAGCCTGTGAAGGCGATCATGGTCGACGTCAACGTCTCCTCGAACAATGACGGTGGCACTGGATTTTTCTAGGATTTTTTTAACCAACTCATCTTTGCCACTGACCATAGCCGCAATAACAACGGCGTTGAACGGTGAATAATCTACCTCGATCGCTTCGGTGAAACAGGTAGCGATTCCGAGGTCGAGCTTCTCAATCACAGCGGTCGAAAGAATGTGCGCAGCGATGTGATTGTCGATACAGGTGATGCTCGCTTGGGGATATCGTTCTCGCAGAATAAAGGCGCTGACCGGATAGGGCCCACCTCCCACAAAAGCGATGTTGAGATTTTTGACATCATCGAGAATTGAGAAGTGCCAATCGTCAGCACCACCCTTGAGGTCTCCAAAGTTCCAAAAATGATCCGGACGACCCTTGGTCAGAGCATCAACCGCATAGCGAACCTCGGTGGCATAGACAATCGCCTCGGTGAATCCATAGTCAACGTCACGGCTATCCGAGGCGATCTCTTGCATACATTTTTGGTAAGCTTTTCCTGGCTCCAGGTCTGACAAAACAATATCGAGATATTTAGTGGGCAGCGGCATGCCAGTACTCCTCATCGGAACGGGTTCGGATTTCGGGAATGACGTGCCGAGCAAGATTCGGTGACTTCTCGCTGGCAGGCGGACGGCGTCCCAGAGCTTCTGCCATGGCTCGTACGTGATAGGCTAAAACGCCGCAACAACCACCAATGTAGCCAACGCCAATGTCTCGTGCACGTCGCGCAAAAGAAGCCAGCTCAAATCGTGAAAGCTGCAACTGCTCAAGCGAGAGCGGAAAGCAATAGTGATCGAAGAATGGACCGGTTCCATGTGGTGTCGAGTAGGCGACCGGTTGGCAGGCAATATGTATGTTGACCGCCTTTCGCATCCTTTCAACGATCATGAGGCTGACCTCCGGATCGTAGTTGCAGTTCATCCCGATTATGTCTGCGCCTCGGTCGGCAAGTCGACGCGCACAATCCTCAACCGAGAAACCGTCAGAGCTTCCATCGACAGTGAAATTCATGGTCAACATGGAGGGCAAGCCGGATGCCTTGATCGCATCGAGTGCAAGGAGCGCTTCTTCCAGATTGATGAAAGTCTCGCCAATGATAAAATCGACACCTTCGTCTTTTTGAAGTGCGATTTGGTGATCAAAGAGTCCTCTCACTTTTCGAAGAGATTCAACATTGCCGTGCTCATAACTCGGCGTCAGCGTGACGACGCCGGCAACAAGTGCGTCGTCTTTGGCAGCCTTCTTAGCGATTCGGACGGCGGCTCTATTGATATCCTGAATGAGATGGGCTCGACCCGATATCTCCAGTTTGTCCTCGCTTGCATAAAAAGTGAGGGCTTGAAGCACTTCGGCTCCGGCACGGAGAAACTCCACGTGAAGCTGCTCCAAAGCTTCGGGATGCTCAAGGGCGACTTCGGGCGTGTAGGGGCCTGCCTGCACGTAACCCCGTCGCTCAAGCTCGAAGACATAACCTCCGTCGCCCAACACGGTACCCTTCTTTAGTAAGTCCAGAATATCCAATTTCTTCATGGTACTTCTCTTTGCATTGCGGTGGCGGAAACTAATTCCAACTTCCAATCCTCGATCGGCGTACCCGTAACATTCAGGTTCGAGAGCAAGTAGTACAGCCGCCGTCTCGAGGCGCCCTCCGAGCCGTCTGGCACATTCGAGAACCTCTGGTTCAGGTAATACGGCGCCCAGGCCTGGGAATAAAGCGTAGCTTGAACGCTGACGTACTTCGGATTCACACCTGCCGGCAGTTTGACTCGGTACTTGACCACATCGGTTCCGCTGCCATCATTGTAGTGTGGATCTTTTGAGGCGAGCTCCCCTGGATAGGTCGCCTCTAGAAAAGCTTTAGGAATCGCGCCGGGAGAAGGTCCCTCCTTCTTCCAGCCAATGGGAAGCAGGCGGTTGTTCTTTACTTCGCAATCTCGGTGCGTGAAGCTGGTGGTAAACTCCCCTTTAGCGTTCTTGGTCAACTCTTCGTAAATCTGCACCTGGTCGGGATTCTCGATTGTCTCCCTGTGTTTTTGGAACTTACCATCGGTCAGAAACTCGCTGGGGAGGATATTGCCATTGCCGTCGACAATGACCCCCACGCTATTTGTCTGTCCCGATCCCCACACAACCTTACTTAGTTTTGCGGTGTTATCAACAACGGAGATCGAGTTATCGATGATGAGGAACTCAATAAAGGCGCGCCGGAAACCGACGCCGCTGGGAAAGCGGTGTCCGGTCAGATTGGTGATCTTCACGTCGGCACTGACCAGATAATCAGGCACGGTTGCCCCTTCACTGGTGACTTTGAAATTGTTGATTTCGATCTTAGCGCTCCGCCTGGCATTCTCCACAAAATTGTTGATAGCGAAGTTATCACCATAAGCGCCGGTTTCGTAGTCATCCAACCGGACGCCCAATACGTCGCTGAACTGGTTGAACACCTCGGCCATAAAGATGTTCAGCCCTTGATGCTTATGGCGGGTAAAGCCCTCGTCTCGGATCGGAACGGTGATCTTTTCGGTGTCCGCACGATTACCGGCTTCCGGATAATCCTGGTCCTCGATCGTGGCGATTTTTGTTTTAATTTGCTTGATGTCGATATCATCATTCTGAATGTCGATAAGTGGAATCCCGATGTTCTCTTTCAGGCTCGTGTATCCGCGCGGCATATGGCATTCCTGACAAGTCTTTGCCGTCTCGGTCGAGACGGGTTGGATTTCGTTCTGGTATTGGCTGTTGAGCCACTCCAGGTACGTGGCCTGCTCGATCTTGTGCTGAAAGCCTTCGAAGTTGGGATTCTTGTCGGGGACGTTGAGGTCAGGTTCGACCTTTCCACATCCCTTCGGAAGAACCGGAGGATCCTTCAGTGGATAGTCTACAACCGGTAAATCGATGGTGTGGCAACTCCCGCACAGCCGTGCGCTTTTGATGTGCTCGTTGTACTTCGGCGTAATACCCAGGGCATTTTGCATCGGCAGGGTTGCGATTTTGTTGAACGGACCGATCAACTCCCCCGGCTCGTCCGCAAAAAACTGGCCTGTAATGGAGTTGTTAAGGAATCCCTTGAGGTCCCCCGGGTATTCATCTTTCCAGTGGTGGCAAACCAGGCAGCTGATCCCTTCCCTGGCCAGCGCACCATATTTGAAGTGCTTGCTCTCGCGATCGCTGTCGAGGTACCACTTTAACTTGAAGTCGGCCTTCCAGTATTCGCGCCCCACTCCCTGGTCAATATCGAATTGGCGCTTGCCCATCGCCCCATGGCACAAGAGGCAGGTATTGATGGTCTGCTGGCCAAAGAAATCAGCCTTTTCCGGTGGAAGCTCGTCTTTCAGAATTGACAGCTCGCTTTCCAGTTGAGCGAAAAAAATAGGATCGCGGCCGGCCAATCCCATCGGTGACCATCGCCACTCTCCGTAAGGAGAAACATTGAGTCCCGTCTTGTAGGATGGACTCGTATCGAGAAACATTACCGGACCAAACCCGGTACTGAGACCACTGTGGCATCCCATGCACTGGTCCGAAGTGAGGTACAATTCCCACCCCCCTAGCAATGCCGTGGAGTTGCTTTGCCTGTTACTCCACACTTTAACTCTTGAACCAGCGGGAATGCTAACACTCCCTGGAAGCTGGCCACTCCAACTAAAAGAACTGGAGGCAGTTAAGGGCATGTTTGTGATAGCTCTAATAGAGGTTCCGTCAGGTGGGATGACATCGATTGACACGGCTGTAGCCGGTGTATTACTTGAGGACGTAACCGTCCCGGAGACACTCATTGTGAGACCATTCTGAACGTAAGCAGTGTTGATAGTCACGGTATACATAGACTCTTTGTCATTAGACTCTGCACCCTTCGGCCCCGCAACCACACGATCCCCCGCAACCACATGGTCCAACGACGCAGGGGGAAAGCTGTGGATTTTCTTGAGCATGACTGGACTGAGCGTGGAATAGGTCTGCAGGAATTCCATGTTCGTCGAGATGCACGGAACGATATTATTGACTGCGCTGGGCAAAACCAGATGCCGTGCATGCGCGAATGAATAGGGCAGCTCTGTGGGATCTAGATCTTCATCCTTCCAGGTGTCGTCCACGTAATAGGTGACGGGATTTCCGGGAAATCCCTCTATATTTCCTGTGCTGGAAAAAGTAGACTCGTTCTCGGCCACCGCGTGACATCGCAAACAGGTCAACCCGAATCCTGAATAAGGATAATTCGTCGAAGTGCTGGTATCCAAATTTTCATTGATATATACGGAACCCCAGAACCAGCCATCCTTCGATCCGGCGGAATCCTTGACCATCACGGTCCAGCCCGGAGACGACGACGAAGTGAGACTTGCAGCCAGTTCCTCTTCCGATGTGTCGGCCCAACGCACCGCCGGAGGACTGAACATCTCCTTGACAATCATACCGCCGTCAGGAACCGCTCCTTCACGGGGTTTCTTGGGCGGCACCTTGCCCTCCTTCCAATAACTCGGGTCACCCGTCAGCCAATACATGACCTTTGGAGAGTAATAAATGCGCACCGCTGGATGAACGCCGTAATACTTGCCCTTCACCCAGGGGCCCGTGTCGCGGACTCCCTTATCAGCGTACCAGGTTAGCTCAGTGTCATACTTCCTGCTAAGGATGAATTCGTACAGCTGCGACTCGTATGCCACTAACGGTAAATTGCTTGGTAATTTCAGATGGCTCTCCTTAGCTTTCGTGCAATCCCGCTCCATGTTCGCCTGGCAATAAACCGGCACTAGCAAAATGCACGTGAGAACGGCACACACCAAAACCAGAATTTTCCAACGTTCAGGCTCATAGTTACGCATTGTTATCTCCCTCCTTATGAAATGGATCTTAGTGAATGAAATAAATTGACAAAAAGTATACGTTTTGGCTCAAAACACATATATTTTAACTAAAAGCATCTGTTTCCACATTTTTTTGAAAAAACATTAATAACATATTAACTGCCTCTTTGTTTCTTCGGTCTTCCTCTCGGTAATACGCATTAATACCCTACCTAATTCTTTTGTCCAATTTTGCAATAAAATCTTATGACATTAAAAAAGCCTTACTGCAAAGATGTTAATCAAATAACATCTTCGGCAGTAAGGCTGTCTCTTCTTCGTTAAGTAATCTTCTCTAAAACTATCGTCCATGTTAGTTTTCAGATTCTATAATTTGTTTTGTTTAATTTACCTGGTTTTGTCTTTGTCGTTAAAAACGGGAAGTATGCAGGGTGCCTTCTTTTAAATTAGCGCCCTTCGGGCGGACTTAGCACGCAAACATGTCATTCTGAATTTGTTTCAGAATCTCTTTATATCAATATGCGATGAAGACTGTCAATCGCCAATTTGATTATTTAAAAAAGCAACACTTGTGCCAACATTTTTTATTTCCGCAGATACTACTGTTTACAAATGTATAAGATTGTGTAATGTCTAAACATATATTTTATAATAAAAAATCTGGATCTATTTCTTTGAACGTGTCAAAAACAACGGTCACGAAATATTTTGTGCAAATCAGCAATTCTTGATAATTATTGCGTAACATTTACGCCATAATAGTTGAAATAAAAGGAGTGATGTCTGGCAGCTATTTAGTCTTATCTAAACTTCAGTAATTTCATTCTTGTCACGTACCATAACAATGCAATATGTTGTATTCACCGTGAACACATCAATTTTATTGGAGATAGTTTTGTCAAAAGTATTAACGATACGTTTACCAGAAGATATTGAAAACAAAATCAGGATCAAAGTCAAACTTAGACACCGATCAGTTTCAGGACAGATAAAAAAGTATATCTGTGAGGCAATGATTAGTGAAGAAAACCCAGATTTGCCGCTAAAATTTATTAGAGAAACACTGGAGGGGAAAGCAGAGACAAAAGCAGGACTTGGAAAAGAATATAAATTTAGCACAATCAAATGAAAGAGATAATTGCTTCAAATCACTTTTTAAAATTCAAGAAGAAATCGCCTAAGAAGTTACAATTTGAGATATACAATGAGGTTAAAAATATCATAAATAACCCAGAAATCGGTGAATTAAAAAAGGGCGATCTTAAAGCAATACGTGTGCATAAATTCAAATTTAAATCCCAACTCTATTTACTTTCATATGAGATCAAAGGAGATACGTTATCTTTATATCTCATTGACACACACGAAAATTACTATAAACAGTCAAAGCGATATTTATCCTAGTACAATTCACAAGCACTTTATCCTTTCAAACAAATTGCATAAATATGAAGTCTTAAGGCAGATAGAAGAAGTGCCTGGTTGAAGGTGCCGGAAGTTTCTTATACAGCTGTTAAGTGTGGTTGAAATATGAAATGGATGCTGCAACAAACATAAACGGTATATAGCCAACTAAACTATTTCTGTCTTTAATCAGGATTACCATAATCTCTCTTCAATAAAAAAGATCTGTAAGGGATTTAAAATGAGGCAGTTTATTAGACATCCTGCCAGCTTATCAATAGAATATATCTTTGACGACAATATTATGCATGGTAAGAAATTTGTGGAGAATATTGGTGACGGATGGTTCTGTTTTAGTGTAAGTGACAATATAGGATCTGGTCCTGTAAATTCTCATACGAATTCCGGTATGTACACCGTCGTTTGAGGCTAAGGATTTTACCAAAATTATGAAGAAATACACGGCAGGCTGGATAATCATTCATCTTTTGTCGTTCAGGGCAAATTGAGAAATTTCACAAACTCAATATGCTAGAGAATAAAGATTCTTCGGCTAAAACCTTAGAATGACACGGAAACATTCCCTGTGTAATCAACATTACTGTGTAATTATACCTTCGGTTCGTCTGATTTCCTGAAAGTCCAATACCCTGCCAGAAATGATCCGGATAGATTGTGCCATATACTGAAGATTGCACCCGGGATTGCAGCCATTACAGAAAAATATTTAACGGCCAACGCGACACTCAATCCTGAGTTTTGCATACCGACCTCTATACTGAGGGTGCGGCATGTTCGGTCGTCATATCCAAAAAGCTTCGGAAACCAGAAGCCGATCAAGAGTCCGCTCAGGTTATGCAGCATCACGGCACAGATAATTATAAACCCGACCTCTTTCAGTTTCGTTTGATTAAGACCAATGATAATAGCAATAATTACAACTATGGCAATGGTAGAAACAAACGGAAAAACAGGACCAATCTTTTTTATTCTTGTTCCTAAAAAGGTATTAATGGTTGTCCCGGCAAGTACCGGTATAAGGACCATCTGCAATATGCTGAACAGCATTTTTAAGAATGGAACATGTACAATCTGATGTAAGTAGAGCAGAGAGAGGGCAGGCATCGCGAATACAGCGACAAGCGTTGAAGCCATCGTTAAGGTAATTGACAACGCCACATTACCCCTGGCCAGATAGCAGATTACGTTAGAAGCAGTCCCTCCCGCACTGCTTCCCACCAGTACCATACCTGCAATAAACTCAGGGGAGAGACCAAACGATCTTGAGATCAAAAATGCTGACAAAGGCATCACAACATATTGAAGCAGAACACCAATGAGAATTATTTTTGGGGACTTAATTGTTTCCTTGAAATCCGACCATTTCAGGGTCATTCCCATACAGAACATTACGACTGATAATAAAGGAATTATTGCCGGTCTCAGCCCGGCAAACGGACCGGGAAAGAAAAATGCCGTTACGGATAAAAGGATTGCCCACAAAGGGAAAAGCCTTGTTAATAAATGGATCATATTGTAGTTTCCTGGAATTAATTGCGGTGGTGCGAACAAAAGAGTTTGTCCGTGTTTTCTTGAACACCTCTAAAAACCGACTATTGAATCATAGTTTTACTAAATAGCAAGAAAAATTGAAGAGAAGCATGATATACCCATATCAAAATGGTTTTAGGCGCTTTAATATAAATATTTATACGCTTTATTCGTAGGGCAATCCTTTAGGTTTGCTTTCGTACAATCAGCGCAAGGCTACCTGCCCGTACCGAACGGGCGGGAAGCCTTGCCCTACGTCTCTTCCTAATTCCATTTCGTGACTGGTATATATAAAAATAACCAAGAATTTAATTGAGAAAAAATAGCATTTTATAATACTTTAATTATAATGATTGATGACACATCTCTACACTATACATGACAGAAATGAATATTTTATAAATTATAAAGGAGATGAACAATGGTTAGTATGCCGATGTATTTCCCGCCCGATCCATTTAACCTTCAGGATGCCATCACGTGTTCAACCCTGGTGAATGCTTCATATGACATGTATACCCAATGGGTCAATCAGGACAAACCTAACACAGATAAGTTTAAGTGGAATCCGCCAAAAGTGCCGGCTATGCAATACAGTGAACCGATATGGGGTGCAGAGGAGTTTTTATGGTTTTTTAAACACAAGGAGCCGTTCAGTTTTGTATCAAGGGCAGATGATGGCAAGGTGTATTTAGTATTCCGTGGAACCGAGTCTACCGAGGACTGGATTGAAGACGCAGAAATAGAACAGAAACCTTACGATCTTGTATCAGGCTATGGTGATGTACACAAAGGTTTTCTGGATCTTTATAAATCCATGGGAGCATCCGTCATAGAGACTCTCAACAAGGTTGAACAGCCAAAGTGCCTATATATAACGGGTCACAGCCTTGGTTCAGGACTGTCAACCATGGCAGTACCGGATGTAATTACCCATACCGATTTTAAAAAAGAAAAGTTACCGGTTTTTCACTATAATCTGGCGAGTCCACGCGTAGGTAGTCCGGAATTTGCATCAGTATATAATGTAAATAACATTCCTACTTATCGAATTGTAAACACATGTGATATCGTACCCCAAGTACCTCCTTCAGTGTTAGGAAAGCTTCTCTTTGAACATGTGGGGAGATCTGTTGACTATACCGCCCAATACGGTTCCCTGTCCGGTAACCATAATTCAGTTGATTCATATCACTATGCACTGACTAATCCGGACAAACCACAGGGAAAGGTTTAGAGTAGAAATTTCAGTGTTGTTCTAGCAGGCTATACCATTGTCCCCTCTCATCTGGCCCTGGTTGGGTTATGGAGAGAGGCTAATTTGTAGATACGTCACGCCTTATTCTTAAGGTCTTCCAGTTGACAAAATGGATGGTCTCTTCGTAATTGTTTCCATCATCATAACGTACAAGCACACCGCCTGTCTTTATGAATGGTATCTCATGCTTATAGTTAAGTATTGTCACTTCTTTCCATTCACCGGAAACAGATTGAATCTGGATTTTCTGGCCTATAAAATACGTTGTTCCCCAGATAGTTGTACAGCTATAAATTGTGCTGGTAATTTCGTTTTTAAAAATACCGGTAAAAATCGTTATAAAGAACACCACTACATGCCAGAATTGAAGCTCAAAACCTTTCATAATTTCTCCTTTCATAAAAACGAAGATTATTACCTGTTCTGCTACTCCCTGGAGTACATTGATTTGTCACAAAGAATTTGTGAAACTTCTTCAGTTGAACTTCTTCTTACCTTAATTTGAGTCAGTAATATATCAGTTTTCCGGTACTGACTCCTGAAAAAATGTCCTCATCCAGTCATTCACAACACAATCAAGGATTAGGTGTACCCGGTCAGTTGAACTACGGTTTGCCACACGATGCGGCAAGTTAACGTTCAAGTACCAGGACTCTCCCTCCTGCATCATAATACGTTTTCCAGCCAGAAAAAATTCAACATCTTGATTGGTCAATACCGGAACGTGAATGCGAACTTCACCATCTTCAAATCCAAGATTGTAGTCCGTATGTTCCTTTATAATAGAGCCCGGCTGCAAGTTGAGAAGCCGGACCGATTTCAATGGACATTGAAACCGGGATAGGACCTGTTTGAAATATGGACATCGACTTAACAACTCTGTATCAGCAAACTTAGTTGTTGTGGGATCAGAATAGATCGCCTGCACAGGATGTACGGCACCGGCAGAGCCGCGTAAAGCAACAACGTGCCAACTCCCATCATAGTCCCTTGTATTGAAATGGGGGATCCATTCCGTATCTCCAATCTTTTCCAGATCACGATGGAGCAGCGTAGAATCGAATTGCATCGGAAGTTGAAGGCTCTTTACCATAATAAAACAGTCCTTATATCTACAATTGTGATGCAGGACTTTATAAAAACTAATTTGAGTGATTTGTGCCCGTCCATATCATACAGTACATTCGGACAAGTAGTCGCATCCTTTAGGTTGCGTAACTTACAAGAAATTTACATGCATCCATCGGATGATGAGAAACGCCAACTTAGGCGGGCGGCTACTACAATAAAGAAAATAAAATTGCTCAATTCAGGTAAAAATGTTACTAAAAAGAATCGCCTGGAGATATTTAAAAGAAAACCTGAACCCATAGAAGCAGCAAGCTCTTTATCATTTCATTCGTACATTTTGCAGATTAAATTGAAATGCGGTAGCACTGGGCCCCGTCCCTCCTCCTGTCATTACGATATCCGCGCTGGCCAATCCCAGCAGAGAGATCTCAGTGTTGATCTCTTCCAAAATTGCAGAATTTATTACCTGACCCTCCTCGACCTGAGATAAAACGCCAATGAAAATAGTGGGTTTGAACCTGAACACCGCTTTCTGTGCTGGTACGATGCCAGTCTTGATCGCAAGCAGTTTTCCATCTTTAAAGATGTTAGCTTTGATTGCACCTTGTTGCAGATTGTTTCTTATCTCTATTAACGAAGGAGCTGCAGATGGTGTCTGGCTCTTAACGAGTTGATGGCCCGAAGATGCCTGTACCATATCAAAACTATCTCCTGGATTTGCAATCAGTTGTGGTGTGTAGTTACCATAGCTGTCACTGGCACTGACTTCAGAGTTAGACGGAAATGTAAAAGAATGATTATCTCCCTGTCCACAATTTTTGATGACTATCCAGGCCAGAGCCAATTCTTCAAAATCTGTTGCTACGTTTTTCTGGAAGATCACCACCTCTGTGTTAGAAACGTCATTTGATCGATTGATGAAATTTAGTTTGACGGTATTCCTGACAGCTGTCGATGGTTTTGTACCACCGGCAGATTTTTCACCGATCTTGAGTTTTTCAGTACTGGCGGGTTTCTCAGGATGTGTCTGTATGATCTTTTCCGTAGCGCATCCTGCTATTACAATAAAAACTATGGCAAGTAATAATTTACTGATGTTATTCACTATGAACCTCCTATTCATTAATGACATACAATATAATATAAATTACAAGACAATGATGATCGCATCTTAAACCGGTTATCAACGAATAGCAAGTAATTTCATTCCCAATCGAACATTCTCGGAAAATCAGTAATTCCCCTGTTAACTCTGTAAGCCCTTTTTTGCAACACCAACATAATTAAAACCGGCAACTCTGGGAGTCTTGGGCAGATAAAGGTTTTCCATCGTTTTGATATGAAAGCCACCCTCACGGATATAATCCGGTATTGGCCGGTTCAAGTGGCAACCACCAGCTATTAATCTCCAGATCGGGTTGATTCTGCTCTGCCATGTAAGTACTGATTTATCAGGCACGGCACCATGCTCACAAAAGAGCAGTTTACCAGAGGGTTTTATCACACGATGAATCTGCCGTAAAGCGGTATGCCAATCAGAAATGGTACAGAGTGAATAGGTCAACAGCACGGTATCGACACTGTTATTCTCCAATGGTATTTCTTCTGCGGGAAGCTCCAGCCACTTCACTTCAACAGCAGAGCGATTCAAATTTTTCTTTGCCTTCCTGCGTATACCCACTGAAGGTTCCAGTCCCCAGACAAAGTCTACATTTTCTGCATTATAAAACGGAATGTTAAGGCCCGAGCCAATTCCAATTTCCAACACCCGTCCTTCCGCAAGCGGAACTATCTTCCCCCTCTGCATCTGTATAGACTCAGAACTACACCCATAGTTGATAATATGTGGCAATACATAACGTTCATAAAGACTCATTTTTCGTCCCTCTATTTCATATCGGAATGAAACGTCTGTCTCTGTTTAGTATAATTGAATACTCCAAACCATTTGCTTATTTAAACATAATCTTGTCAGAAAAAAATTGCAATCCTTTCTAATTTATTCTAATATCCCTTCAAATAGAGAAAGCGACCTCCCTTAATCAAGATTATCATTTAATATTTTTCTGATTATTCTTTTTCATTATCTTCACTATAGCAAAACTTTGTAATTAAAAGGTTATACATACATATGAAGAGATGGCATATCAAGTCTATACTTCTTTCCCTGCTGATGTTAGCAATGCTGATATCCCCGCTGTACGGTCAGGAACACCAGCTTGCTGATCAGAAATTATTAAACAAAGCAAAGAGTTTAAAAATTGATGCAGAAGCAATTGAAAATTTTAAGAAAGAAATAAATAACAATCCGTCATCTGATAACGAAATATTTGCTAAAGTACTTATATATTTATCTATCGCACAGAGTAAGTTAAAGAAAAACAAAAGATCCATCCCGGATGCCGAAGAAGCAGATAAACGACTAAAAGAATATGAACAGGAATCCGGGGAAAAAGTATTATTAGCTAATGCATTATACTATTCTGCTCATGCACTAAAAGAACAGGAAAGCTATGAAGAGGCAGTTGATGCTTGTGGTTTAATCGTAGATATAACCAGAAAAATACTTGAGAATAAGGATTCCAAAGAGTGGTACAACTTCGAGAAAGCCGTTAGTACCCTTAAAAATATAATTCATATCCTTGAGAATGCAACTAATAAAGACAAAAAACATACAATGGTACTTGCTGACGCATGGTATTGGAAAGCCTATGCACTTGGTGAGCTGGGAAAGTATAACAAAGCTGTCGAAGCTTTTAATAAAGCAATAGACTTGTTTTCAAAAACCAATAAGATAAACGAGAAAAAAATCTGGGCATGGAATTACAAAGGTTGGGCATTGAGTAAACTGGGTAGGTATAATACGGCTATTGAATGCTATGATGAAGCTTTATCGCTTGAAAAACACAAAAGATATACCTTATATATTAATGGAAGTAACGTGAAACCTGAAGACAAAGATAGCACCTCACTAATAACTGTGGACAATAATTCTGATTGGAAAGATTTCTTACATTTAATACAAAATACAGAAAAATTAACGACAAAACTTTTGACGTCTAAACTGGAAGCTAAACAGTTAGATATCAAAACAATAGATGTAGAGCAATTAGAAGATAAAGATAAAGAGTATATTGTTGAGTCGTTTAACGATATTCAGAAAAAAAAAGCGGAACGAATTGCTTATGCTTTTAACAGTAAGGGATGGGATTTTGGTAAACTTGGCAGATATAAAGAAGCCATAGAAAGTCTTGATAAAGCAATAAAAATCACACCAGATTACTCAAAGGCATATAACAGCAAGGGCTGGATATTACTTTGGCAGGGCAAGTATGAGGACGCCATCGAAGGTTTTAAAAAAGCTGAACAAGCAAATGGCACCTCATTAATAACTGTGGACAATATTTCTGATTGGAATACCTTATTACTTGAAATACAAGAAGATACAAAATTAGCAAAAATCCTATCGACGTCTAAGCTGAAAGAGGCTAATCAGCTAGAAAAGATTAAAGCAATAGAAGATGTAAATCAATTAACTGATGGGATGAGAGAGGGCATTGTTGAGGCATTTAATGCTATTAAGGATAACCCAAAATTTTATAAAGAAAATAAGGAAGAATTTATTCAAAACGGTATTAAACTCTCTCTTGAAGTGCAGAAGGAACTTAATAATCTTAAGAAGATGGAGATATTAAAGGAATCAGGAGAATTGGAGAAAGAAGAATATGATTTATCTTGTTCACAAAAAGAAGAAATAAAATGGTTAAATATTGCTATTTTAAAGAACTATTTCACACAGAATTTGTCGAAGAACCGAAAAACGTTTAAATGGATATGGTATGGCAAGGCTGTTGCCACACACAGGCAAGGAGGGCAAACCAAGGCAGACATTGACTCTATATTATGTAAAGCAGGTGAACCGGGAAAAGCTTCAGAAATTAACGATAAGGGGGCAATTCTTATTGAGTTGAACAGGTATGAGGATGCACTCTTACGTCTGAAAAAAGTCAGAGATTTGCTAAAAGAAAGCTCTGTTAAATCTGGAAATTTACCACCGGAAAAACTTAATAAAATACGGGCAAAGATATGGAACAACATAGCAGTAGTAAAAACCAAGATTGACGAGGATAAGGATGAAGTTATTTTAAAACGAGCGGTAAGCGATATGAATAAGGCAATAAAATATGACCCCAATAACGCTGTCTATTTAAATAATCTGGGAGATTTCTATTTAAAGCTGGAAAGTTATGATGAGGCTATCAAGAGTTATAGTAAGGCAATTGAGACAAAAACCAGAGACAAAGAACCAGAATCATGGCGTTCACATTTAGGAATTGCCAAAGCCTTTATTAACCTTGGTGACAATTTCGATGATGACCTGAAGTATGAGGAGGCACTTGCAGGACTCAAAATGATTAATATTTTCCCTATGAATAATATTAATAACAGCAAAAACAGGAGAAATGGGAAAAGAAGGAATGACTATTACTACCGGCAAGGATATACACATGTCAGATTAGGAGAATGGGAAGAAAGCAGGAATGACTATTACTACCAGCAGGGATACGCACATGCCAAACTGGGCAAATTAGAAGACGCAAAAAAATATTTTACCCAATGTAAGGATGATCCAAAGGCAGTCAGAAATTATCGAGAAATTAAGATACGATTAAAAGGCAATAGACCTGCAACATTAAAATTTATTGGCGGCCTTTTCATTTCAATTATATCCGGCATCTTGCTCATTCTTATACTCGTTCTTTTTGTATTCGACAGACCAGAATATACCAGGAACAAATTAATCTCTGAGAAAATGGTGATAGTACTGGCACCGATACTACTTGGTTTTATTGCCGTGGGCATTTTCCTGCCTGATATCAAATCATTTACCGGTCCCGGTGGGATCGGGTTCGAGTCGGAAACAACCATCACACCTGAAATAGTTGCTAACCTGGAGCAATAAGAAGCACAAAAAAAGGAGTACGGACAGTATATTACACATCCGTACTCCTTTGTACAACCGACAGAAAACAACTTTTACCAATTAACAAATCTTATTAATATTCCAGTACTCTCCTTATACTTTCAACTGTCATCATCACTGCTATTATGTTTTTTCTTCTTTTTTTTCTTTTTCTTCTTCTTATTTTTGTTACCGCTACTATCATCGTCACTGCTGTTACCTTTATTCTTCTTATAGCCGCTACTGTCATCATCACTGCTTTTGCCGGCACTACTACTGTCGTCACTGCCCCTCTTTTTCCCCTTCTCCTTGCCATTTTTCTTATCTTTCTTCTTGTCCTTCTTCTTACCATCACTGCTACTATCGTCACTGCCATTACTGCCTCTCTTCTTACCGCCTATATCTTTCCACTCTGCGATAAAAGCCTTCTTTTCTTCTTTCTGCCGGTTTTTGAGCTCTTTCATTGCAGATTTCTGATTTTCCTTGAGTTCCTTCATCTCCTCTTTTTGGCGACTATTTAACTCGCTCATTCCCTGTCCGTACTGACTCTCCCCTTCATCGGCCTTCACACTTACAGCAGAAAAATTGTTAAGCAAGATTGCGGATAGTAAAAGTGCAGGTATCAATAAAAAACGGCTCTTCCATTTCATAAAATATTTCCCTTTCTGAACAAATAGTTAACAATAATAATCTGATATTTCCATCTCATCACCCTGACACTTTTCAGGATGAATTATATAAGTTCAGCATTAAGTGTGCCAATCCCCTCATAAGTCATAAGATTCTAAAGAGTACTATTGCAACCTTATCTTTTTTACCAAGTTATGAGTAAGAAAAATCTGTCACTCTTTATAGTAAGAAAACACCAACTTCTGTTAATAGCATAAATAAAGGGTACTATTCCCCAATAATTCCCCACACGTTAACAGGTTTACCAGATTACACTACACTCCCCTGTAATCTTAATAAATTGAAATTTCCCTACATATTAAAAGATTCACTCTCCAATTTACTCTTCCCTGCTATATGTTCTCCGCAACTGCTCTATCAATGCTTTACGTATGTCACCATGATTACGGATATCAGTAATGTTTTTGTTCTCTTCAGTTAAGTAATCTAAACCACTCTCTTTACCCGTTAATAGGTAGTCACTAATCGCAACATTATATTTTTTTCCTGATTTTAATTTCTTCCCATTTATCTTCCATTTGGAACCATCTTTATTTAGGCGAACATTTGCCGTCTGGAGATACCCTCCGGTACCACGATTTTTACGGCCCTGGCCCAGAACACGTTTCAACAAGCGTCCTTTCATCTTTATCGACACTACGTCACCTCCAAACGGCATTATTCGGATAACGTCGTACTCTGTTATCTTCCCGGGAGGAATAACATCGTCTATCCTGACAGAGCCTCCATTGAATATAGTCAGCTCAGCATCTGGAGACATATCCAGCATTCCTTCACTAATCAACTCTGTTAACCTAGTAGCATTATTCCTTACACTTGATTCAAGCCCGTCCAGAGATTCTGTAGTCCTGACTACAACGTTTTCAGGCTCAAAACCTGTTCTTCTAAAACCTTTATACCCAACCTCACGCCATCTCTTAATGACCTTTGCTGTTTCAGGGTCATCAGGTATCTCTCCGGTAATAAACCTGAGTTGAGAGATAATCTGCAATTTCCGCTTCTGTGTGTTGTATATCAATTCATGAACATAAACGGTACGGGCATTGGCGTCTGCTTTGAAAATCGGCGTAAAATCCAGGCCACGCCATACCTGGATATTTTCATGTTCATGACCTCCTAAAATCAAGTCAACCTCAGGAAGTTCTTTTGCAATCTGCATGTCCTGTTCGATAGCAAGATGCGTAACCGCGATCAGAATATCCACCTTGCCTCTCAGTTTCTTTACCATTGCCCTGGCGTTTTCAAGAGGGTCTTTGTATGTGACATACGGTTTCTTATTACTCGCTATTGTTACACCAAACAAACCAATGTTTACCTTATTATTTGAATCATCGGTAATAGTAATAATCTCACTCTCAGAAACTCCCGGAAATAGGTTACCTTTGTCATCAAATACATTGCTTGAGATCCAGGTAGAACGTGATTCACTTAACCTCGCATAGAATGAATCTTTACTAAGATCAAATTCGTGATTTCCAAAAGTGATATAGTCCAATCCAAGTTGATTCAGAGTTGCCACCATCTGACGCCCATCCAGATGCCCATCTTTATAAGGTGCTGTTCCCAGCGCAGAGGGGCTGAGGAAATCTCCAGCAAGTATGGCATACGTATTCGGATTCCTCCTGAGAAGCTGCTTCTTCAAGGTTGCAACACGCGCCAGACCCCCTTGGGTTCCGCCGCTGACGGGATCAATTTCATAGACATCGTTGAGATGAAGAAGCGTAACCTTAACAACAGGGTCAGCTGAAAGTCCGGGAACCGCAACAAGGACTGATAACAATAAGAAGACAAACGTTGCAATAAGTAATTCTTTAAGATTTTTATTTTTCTTCATTTAACTCTTCCCATAAAGATCAGGATAAAGTGTCTTTGTACATCCTGGACAAATGCCGTGAGTAAATTCTGCTTCTGAATGTTCACGAATATATTCTTCAATCTGATTCCAATATCCTTGATCATCTCGTATTTTTTTACAGTTAGAACAGATCGGAATAAAGCCACTGAGTTTCTTAACATCATCCAGAGCAATTTGAAGCCTATGTTTCTCCAGACTCAGACAAATTCGATTTCTCACAAAGAGGTATACCAGGAGCCCGATAAAAAAACCCGTTAATACTCCAACAGTCCTTAACTCCCACGATATGGGAATAGACTTTGACCATCCTCCTCGTGGAATTGCCGCCAGCTGCAATAACCCGTTTGGTAGTGATACATCTAAAAAAACAGGATCAGATTCAATAACAGACTTGCTTCCCAATAATATGTTACCTTTTGTACCCAATCCATCCTCACCACTAATCGCACATTGAATATTGTCAGTATATTCCCTCAACCCCGCCTCTTCAAATAGAACATCAGAGGTAATAAGAATAGTTGCTAATCCCCAATAAAGATTATTTCCCTTAACACCCGCATCAGATGGAATGAATATTGGGGTCCGGCTAATAAAGGCTTTACCTCCCTGTACCAGATTGACCGGTCCTGTGACAACAGTCTTTCTTGTACGTATCGCCCTTTCAACAGCAAATCGTTGCTTTGGATGCTCTAATAATTTCAAACCAATTGCTTTTTCATTTCCGGATAATGGATATAGATGGCTGACTATTGAATTCTTAGCCAGTTGTATGCTCCGAATGCCAGAGTGACCTTTAATCAAAACTCCGGCTAAAGACTTGAATTCATCTATATCAATGTCAGGATGGAGAGTGGCATAAGCAATCAAACCGGATACAAGGTACAATCTTGAGTTTAAACCTCCTTCCAGTTTATCTCTTATAATACTCAGTTCATGAAGTACATTAATCCGGTTTATGGCCTTATGCTGTTTTCGTTCCGACTGATCAACAAACCAGAACAAGACTAAGATAAAAAGAGAAGCGATGATAGCGGCATAAACAGGTAATACTTTATTATTTTTCATTTTTTGTAAAACCCGAAATAAGCGATATTATATTGTGTTTAACTAATATCTCAAACTTCAGGCAAAATTTATAGTGCCTGAAGAGTTATACTCATCTCTCAATTATTCCGGAAATCTGTGAAAAATGTAACTCAGATGGTGAAACTGAACACCCCATATAAATTGTGTTTATCATGAAATAGTTTTTGTGTCCTTTGAAATCCATTCTCTTCCGCAAGTTGTTTGTAAGTTTCAACTGTTTCAGGATAATCACTGTTTTTTACATGATCACATATGCGCAACAACTCTTCATTGGTTAATTGATTCCACTCTTGCATGCAAATTCGTGAGAAACGCTTAATGTAATCGTTTCTGTTTTCTCCGGGAGTACAAACCACGTCAAAAATGATCAAGGTACCTCGTGATTTAAGCACAGCACGGCATTCTTTGAAAAATTGTCCTTTTTCTTCTATCATCAAATGGTGAAATGAATAACCCGCTACTATTACGTCAAACTCTGCCTCAAACTTCCCAACTTCTTCCAACAAATCACCTTCTACAAAACGGTTATTACTATGAAGCAATCGTATATTTTCATCTGCCAGCTCCAGAGCATGCGGTGAAATATCTACCCCACAGTAGGTTCCTATTTGAGTTCCCTGTAGGGCACTACTTAGCAATGAAGCATCACCACATCCCAGTTCCAATACTGAGAATGTAGGTGAGGGTACTGAACGGAAAAATTTGCGTAAGATTTCAAGTACTTCCTTATGGGACATATAATTGAGTTTGATAACTCTTTTATATAACTCCCACTCTTTATCAAAAAACTTTTTCACATCTGGTGAATTAGCAGAACCATTCTGTTTACTTTGATTAATCATTTTTACGATTTCTTCTGAATCCCCATACTATCCGGACACATGAGCAGGTGCCATACAAACAGTTTATAGTATTTTACTAATCTGTTTCGAAGCCCTTCTTTTTGAAATAACGTTATCAGGTTTCCTAAAATATTCAATATAAGGTTTATGAGAATCTTACACGGTTTCAGAACACGAATTGAAAGGTAAGATAACGGGGTCCTGTTTTTTCTGAAAAATTTATACAGTGATTTATAATATTCAATCTGTGATCTCCAAGGTGTCTTTTTTTTACTATGACCTGAAAGGTGAAAGACTTCCGCATCCGGCACATGATAAATCTTCCATCCTTTTTTATACATCCTGAAACACCAATCAGTCTCTTCGAGAAAAATAAAGTAATCTTCATCGAGTATACCTACCTCATCCATCGCCTCTTTACTGACGATCATACACGCACCGATCACCGAATCCACCTCTATAGGGTTCTGATAACTTCTATTCTTACTCGGATATTTTCCCGGGAAGAAAAGTCGAAGAATACTTTTATTAAATATTTCTGTTTCTGTGGCTGGAAAATTGTCTATTGAATTTTGCCTGGAACCGTCATCGTTTAACAGCTGAACTCCTGCTATTCCGGCACAGGGAGTACTGGTCATAAAGGTCAGCAGTTTCTTTATTGCGTTCTCCTTCAGGACAGCATCCGAGTTGAGGAGTACGGCGAATTTTCCCTTCATTATGCTGAGTGCCTGGTTATTCGCGTGGGCAAATCCGGTATTTGTCTCATTCTCTATGAGCTTTACTTCTGAGAATTTATTTTTTACTGCCGTCTGACTCCCGTCTGCTGAATTATTATCAACAACATAAATCTCATAATCAATATCTGTAACGGTCTTATAGATTGAATCCAGGCAATCCATAAGGATATCACGGGTATTCCAGTTTACAATTATGAAGGATATATCTACCAATCTTCTGTCACATCTCCATTGAATGATACGTAGAGTATTTTTTCTGGCTTGCTTAGGTTTACTATTTCCCTTAGTATTTTTTTCTTTTCACTCATTATATTGCATTGTTCCAGGTACTCCTTTAAGAATCTTAATCTATCCGCGAACGTAAACAACCTCGGCGTGGACAGATTTATCTGTGTCAGGTTTTTCACTCTTTTCCTGACCGTTATCCCATCATTAAATGAAACCTTATCAAAATCCAGAAATGTGAAGTCAAACGACTTGCCTTTCTCTTTCACCATTATATTACACGTCTTTAAGTCATGATGAAATATGTTATGATTATGCATCTCTCCCAGAGTCTTTGCAAAGCCTCTTATCAATTCCCTTTTCATCCTCAAACCTGTTAGATTACCGGAATTCTTCAATATATACCTGTCCATTTCAAGACTATCTTTGACTTCTTCCATTATTACATAACTGTCTGTCGTAATCCCAGATAGCTTTTTCTCTATTAACGCCAGTGGTAAAGGAGTGTTGAAACCGTATACCCTTAAACCATTACCAGCAACCCACGCCTTCCTTCCTGCAGATCCACGGAAGATGTTTTTCAAAAGGCGTCCGAGACATCCTGCCTTATATTGTTTTACTACAACATTTTGTATTGTATCATCTTTAATCGTGTGCCTTGTTAATATTGTTTTGGAGTCGCGTTTCATAATTACGGTTCTCTCATTATTAACCAATGCATTATTATGCTTTTCAATCAGTGCTTGAAAATTGTCAGTATCATGACCTTTTCTAAAAAACATCTTGGTGCCCGCAAACCTTTGCCTTGAAAAAATGCTGCTTTCTTTCAAAGATCTTTTCCGCCTGCTTCCATAATGGATGTTCCTTATTTTTGATGATTGTTCATCTATTTGCCGAACGAGTTTGTTTTTATCTGTGATATTACCAAGCGCATTACTTCCATATGATCTTATAAAATCTAATTTATCAGCCTTTGTCATTATTGATGATAACGAGTTAAAAATCTGCGCGAGATTATACATCCTCTGTCTAACGGAGATGCTCTTAAATATCTTCACGCGATGAAGGTCCATTAAGTACAGATCATATCCAGCAACATTCTGTTCTTCCTTGAACCTTATCAATATATTACCGGCGTGAAGATCGTAGTGACAAAATCCCTTTTCATGAATATCCCTTATAAGTAGTGCCAGTTTGTCTAACAGTATCTTTTTCTCAGACTCCCTTTCCACTGACAGGCTACCTTCATAATTTGACTGGCAGAATTCCATGAGCTCTTCACTGTTTATAACCGTCTCTGTGACAATAAGGAGACGTCTCTTTCCCTCTGATATTGCAAGTGGCAGAGCAGTGTTAATATCTTTGCTTAACAACGCATTCCCCACCTCCCACTCTATCCGAGCTTTGGTTGGCACAAACAGATGCTTTATGTACTCTTTATAGCCACCTCTCTTGAAATACTTAATGTATATTCCATTTTCATTTATGTCAGATCCAGGCATTGAGATTACAGATCGCACCCTGTTTTCCTTTACCAATGTATAGTTATTTCCATTTAAGTCAGAAAGGAAATCATCAGGATCAAACCTGTCAGGAATCTTTTCGTACCCTTCCCTTACAGTCCACTCCGTTCCATTCTTTATTTTTTTTACTGACATATCAAGAGATGTCGGGTAAGAAACCCGACCTACGAATAAAAATATAAATTCTTGTAGGGCGGGTTTCTTACCCGCCGATAATTTCAGGTAACCTTGTATTCCTTATATATTACTATAATACAGAGGATTAGACGCAAAATAAGAATAACTTTAAGAAATGTCTAAATCAAGAAAAAACAACAAGTTATCAATTAATAGAGAAAGACTTAATAAATTATTAACCACCCCATTTCCCCTCCTTCGCAAGGAGGGGATTGAAGTCCTCGGTACTTTTTGTCCGAGAAAGGCAAACTCATTTTATGATTTTTTGAAATTTCACTTGAAAATTTCTTTAAAGTAATATAAATCTTGACTATGTTTTTCTAATCTATCTTTTTTGAGTAGTATGGTAACTGTTATATTACAAAAACCTAATTAAAAAAAGGAGACACTCATGAGAAATATCTTAATCTTGGTACTCGTTCTAATCTGCATTAGTACTTCGATATCGTGTTCTTCTTATGACAAGAATAATGCGATCATTAAGTTTCACGGTCGCTCACTAAACATTACTAAGCTCCTTAACTCCTTCCCTTACGACAAAACGCGATGGGTTGGATCGATTAAGCAGAAACGGCTGGCGTTTCTTCGTCAAGCGGATGGCCAGCAACTAGTTTCTGCCGTTGAGTTGTACGGCACAGACAATCGTCCCGTGGAATTAAATCATGGGAAAGCAATATGTGAACATGACTGGTCCAGCTCTTTGACGTGGGAATGGAAAATACGACATAGTGATGGCTCGGTTTTTTTTCGGGCTGATGAGAATAATAACGAGTCATTCAATATTTATCGCATTGACCCATACTCAAAAAAAGCGACAAAGCTAACTGATGCTACTTATGTTCCTGGCTACAGCTTCAATCCAGACGAGACAAAAATTGCTTATATAGAGCGAATGGGTAAAGAAGGTGCAAGATCTCGATTACACGTCCTTGACCTGAAGACGATGAAGGATGAAGTTGTATCACATGACTCGGAAGCACATCAATTCACTTGGAGTAACATTAGCTGGCAACCGAACGGTAAAGGACTCATATTGACATCATTGATAGGAGGAGACAGAACGAAAGGGAATTTGTCATACGTATCGCTTGTCGGAAAAATCACTGACCTCCCCAAGGTCCTGACGGACACATCAGTCTTACGAACGTTTCCAAACGCTCTTAAACATTGGTATGACAATGATGAGGTGCTTATGCTGAGTGGTGAATCTGGAGTCAAAAACGTATACCGACTTAATGTTAACACTGGCATACAAACAGCTCTTACGAACTTAACAGCGAATGTGAACTTTGCCGAAATTACGACAATTTGCTCTTCTCGTTATCTCATCGTAGCGGTGGGTGGGCCGTTGGGTTCCGCAATATACCGGTATGATCTCGCAAAACCATCTCAGCCGCACGAACTGGTTCATCGCTTTACATCCTCAATAGATGTGCTTGATCTCAGGAGAGATAGGATTCTTGTCAAAAATTCTTCGGCAACCGTTCCAGTGAAAGTACAGGAGATTGAAATTGGAGCAGAGCAATCGATGGTCAGAGAACTTGCGGAGTTATCGCAATCTGTCACCAATGAGATTGTCCATTCCACAGTAAAACCGATTCTCATCAATACATTCGACAAAATTCCTTTGGTTATCCTCGGCAAACAATACCATGGAAAATTACATGGCATGCTATATAAGCCGACAAACCCTTTGCCAAAAGGTAAGGACATTGTCATGGTAAAGTCGTTCTACGGTGGGAGAAATAAATATGATCCCGAGATTCAAATCATGTGTGCTGCTGGCATCTACGTCTTTTGTCCTGCTCCACGAGGCAGCTCCTTGTTCTCATCTAGATTTGAAGAAGCAAATGACGGTGACATGGGCGGCAATGAAATTATTGATGTAATTTTTGCAGCAGAACACATTAGCAAACAACTAAATATACCAGCAAATCGTATTGGTGCATTCGGGCACAGTCATGGGGGATTCGCGACATTACGACTCTTAACATTTCCTGGTCAGATAAATGGAATTAAAGCTAATTTCAATTGGGGATTTGGAATTAGCGAAGCGGGTTTTGGAAGCATCTTCAACGAGTATGAGTATAGCAATATTAAACAATGCATGGTCAAAGAGGCAGGAGGAAACCCGACAGATAGGGCTGTTAGGGCGAAGTGGGATGATCGCTCCCCTATCAATCATGTAAAGTCACTAAAAGGCGAGCTACTACTCATTCACGGTACGGCAGATCAGAGAGTACCTTTCTCAGAAAGCCAAATCATGTATGATAAGTTGATACAATTAGGCATGAAGGATAGAGTTAGTCTAGTTCCTCTTGACGGTGCAGGGCACTCGTTTTCGCGTAATCCTGACAAGGTTAAGGTCTATCGACATAAGTTTTCGTTTCTTGAAAGGCTTCCGTAGTCTCTGCATGGAATCCACCGGAAAAAACCAAAGTTTTTCTAGTAATACATAAGTATGGCATTTCTAAAACATACATTTATTGTGAAATAGTTATTATATTCCATAAGGTAGAAACAAAATGGTTGAACTTACGATACGTCAAATAGAGAGATCTGATCTGGACAAAATGGACTACACATTCAAGAGTGAGTTTGGACGCACTCATGCCAATGACCTTCACGATCAATCATTGTCTGATATTTCTTTTTTTGTTGCATGGCTGAATGGTAATCCCGTTGGGCATGCGTTAGTCAGATGGGTGGGTCCAAGAGCAGAGACAGTGAGGAAAGATTACCCGGATTGTCCTGAAATTTACCGGTTGAAGGTGTTAAAAGAGTATCGAGAACAGGGGATCGCTACGGCAATCATCAAGAAATGTGAGCAAGAGGCGCTCAAAAGAGAGTGTGTGCTCATTGGCCTTGGCACAGATCCAACTATTTCTTCAAAAGACAATTTATATAAACAATCAGGCTATGGATCATCAACGGTAAACCGCTACATCGATACATATAAAACCAGGTCGGACAGCGGAACCGTAGTCACAATTCGCAAGGATGCACAGTTTCTGATAAAGAGGATAGCAAGTTGAAATCCTGTTTGTCACCTGTCTCTCACTGAAAGCGCTATAAAAAACCACAAACTTTCTATTTTACTTCCAGACTGTCCGGATGATTGATATTTTCAAGAATTTCACGTACAATTCCGGTTAAAATGCCGTCTATCTTTCAGGCTTCAGTATAGTTGTATGGTATTCATCCGGAGATTTTTCGATTGACTGTGCAATCTCTATAACCGTTCCTTTTTCATCTGCTGATAATTTTCTGCTCAATTGAGACACATCACTAATAAGAAGACAATATCCGCTTGCTGTAGATCTGCGATATTATTCCGTCGGCTTTTAATAGCTCAAGAACATACTGCCACTCTTTAATTACTATGTCGGGAGTGTTTTTGCTGAATGCCATGTACATGTAATCTTTTTGTACTTCATAAACTTTTTCTATCTTATCCGCAAGACCGGCTACCATGGCCATATGCCTGCCGGTGAGTTCATTAATAATCCATAGATCTATCTTGCCCTCTACGAGTTTTTTTACGTTAAGATAGTTATCAATTTCCGGGTCAAGATTTTCAAATCCTCTCTTTTTTAGTAAAAGTTCTCCAAAATCATTCTTATAAACACCTATACTTTTAACCTTTTTTCCGTCATCCAGGCTGGATATGGAAATACCTGAACCTTTTTTTGCAAAAAATGTTGTGTTGTTCGGTACTAATGGCCCCACCCATTTGAAAAGATCTTCGCGAATCGGAGATCTTGTTGTTGAAAAAAGAATGATATTGTCCTCTTTCTGCAAAAGGTCGTACCCTTGAGCCCATGGCAGAACTTCCAGATTGTCCGGATGATTGATATTTTTAAGAATCTCACGTACAATTTCGGTTGAAATGCCGTCTATCTTTCCGGCCTCAGTATAATTGTATGGTGGAAACTCTTCCGTCAGAATCCTGAAAGTTGTATGGTATTCATCCGGAGATTTTTCGACTGACTGTGCAGCCTCTATAACCGTTCCTTTTTCATCTGCTGATAATTTTTTACTCAATTGAGACACATCACTATAAGAAGACAATATCCGCTTGCTGTAGATCTGCGATATTATTCCGTCGTCTTTTAATAGCTCAAGAACATACTGCCACTCTTTAATTACTATGTCGGGAGTGTTTTTGCTGAATGCCATGTACATGTAATCTTTTTGTACTTCATAAACTTTTTCTATCTTATCCGCAAGACCGGCTACCATGGCCATATGCCTGCCGGTGAGTTCATTAATAATCCATAGATCTATCTTGCCCTCTACGAGTTTTTTTACGTTAAGATAGTTATCAATTTCCGGGTCAAGATTTTCAAATCCTCTCTTTTTTAGTAAAAGTTCTCCAAAATCATTCTTATAAACACCTATACTTTTAACCTTTTTTCCGTCATCCAGGCTGGATATGGAAATACCTGAACCTTTTTTTGCAAAAAATGTTGTGTTGTTCGGTACTAATGGCCCCACCCATTTGAAAAGATCTTCGCGAATCGGAGATCTTGTTGTTGAAAAAAGAATGATATTGTCCTCTTTCTGCAAAAGGTCGTACCCTTGAGCCCATGGCAGAACTTCCAGATTGTCCGGATGATTGATATTTTTAAGAATCTCACGTACAATTTCGGTTGAAATGCCGTCTATCTTTCCGGCCTCAGTATAATTGTATGGTGGAAACTCTTCCGTCAGAATCCTGAAAGTTGTATGGTATTCATCCGGAGATTTTTCGACTGACTGTGCAGTCTCTATAACCGTTCCTTTTTCATCAGTAGTACCAAAGCACCCTCCTGCAAAGGAGGCAATGATAATTAGGAATAGAAATAAGAATTGAATGCGATAATTTTTTAATAGAAATTTCATATGATTAAATGATCGTGATTTGTATCTCTTTCTGCCGTCTAACGGAAATATAATAAAAATATTCAAGGCCTACAAATGACCATCTCTAAATTGATATATAAACACTTGTAAAGAGCAGACCGCATATCGGTGTTTTAATACAATTCTCAGGATTTTGCAATACAATAAATATATCATTTTGGTTCAGATTTAAAGCCGGTAGCTATTGTGCAGTAAACACCGAATTAAAGAAAACAGTCCATCTCCCAATTAGTTGAAGAAAATTAAAAGTAACAAGAGGTATAGACTAAGATAAAAGTTGCATACATATGACTTTTAAAGTAGCATGCAAATTTATTTTAACAATGCATATTGAAGTCGCGTTCTTCATTATGAGCACGCCATGACTAGTTTATACAAGTTTGCTGCATCATATATTCTTGCCATCGTATGTCTTCTTTTTACAACAACTTCCAATGCCGAAGATTTGTTTCATTCGTTAAAGAAAGCAGGTTACGGAAAATTGACCGGTCAGGTACAACATCTTTCTATGGGAAGGACCCGCGGAGGGTTTGACGGATTTGGGTCTGCATTAGGAAGAGATGCCCACTCCGGTACAATAGCTTTCACCGGTAATTATCTGAGCCCTGAATTTCAGAATTTCACGCTCGGTCTTCAATATGTACATGCCATAGAGCTCTACTCGCGAGGAGGTTTTGAAGGAGACAGTAATCAGGCCCACAATCTCTCAAACAGCGATTTTTCTCTATTAAACAACGCTTTTATCAGTTATGACTTTAAACGTTTCGGCATTAAAGATACTAAGATAACAATTGGCCGGCAGAGTTTAGATCTAAATTTTGTGGCTAATTATAATATCCGTCAGAAAAATCAGGCATTTGAAGCTATAGTATTTGAAACCAAAGCCATAGATAAACTGGCCATTACTATGGGACATTTAGAAAAATTCAGCAGTTGGACATCACGATACAACGTACATGAAGGCAGTACTTCCAACCATTTCATCTCGATTGAAAATGTAGAAGAAGTTCCCTATTCAACAAATGGTTTCAAGTTTATAGAAACTGAATTTTCCGGTATTCCCAATACTGTTTTGACTGTATATGACTATTTTGGACACGATCTATATAATACCATTGGTAGTAAGATAGATTATACGATCAACCCGAACTCTGAGTTGAAATTCATACCCAGATTTCATTATATAAAGCAGTGGGATGTTGGCAGATTCAAGAAAAGGACCGGAACCGTCGTAAAAGCGAATGCATTTCAAACCGGCTTGAAGATGACATTTAAAGGTTTCAGCGTCGAGCCTGGAATCTTTAAAGTAATGGGACATGATCCGCAAAACAACCTGCAGGTTCCCTTTTTCGGCAGGTACATTATCAATGAGCCACTCTTTGAAATCGATCTGGGTTTTACTGGAGGAAGTTTGTCTTATTTTCTTGAAAGCTCATATGGCTGGGGAAAGAACAGTTTGTATTTCTTATGTCTTCATACCGAACAGAGTACAGATCTCCCCCGGGATGGATACAGCAGGGAATTTAACTTGATTTACTCTCGTGACATCACAGAAAGTGCTTACTTTAAGATAAAGCTTGGTAATGTTGAGTACCACAATCACGATACAATTGAAGATGGATTTTTAAACGAGTATCGTCTCTTCCTTGGCTACCGGTTCTGAAAACAATCACAACCTGATAAAAAAACCGGCATTATCAAGATTATTGTAAACACTGATACATGTACCTAAGAACTGAATTGCATATTATTCATTTCTATATGTTTCTATGATCCTGGTAAAGAACCGCAGTAAAATAACTCTAGATTCCACAGAACATGCGTGAAGAAAAACAAAAAGCATAGGAGAAGTTGTAAAAAGCGGAGCTAAGAGGCGAGTAACAAGAAATTGAATACCTAGTGTTAGAGACGTAATTGAATATTACTGCATTGATTTTGTGGTTTCTTCATTTTGTTCATTTCCCTGATGCACATGTCTGTACAACCTTCTCCGGTATTATCATGGTCATACAGCGCCGATCTGTGGGACACGTCTTGAGCTGGCATGGTGAGCATTCGACATCTTCTCGTATTACCTTACCTGACTCATATTCTGATTCCGTATACCTGGGGTCATTAGGGCTCATCAGTACTACAACAGGCCAGTTAGGGCTACCGCTTAACAAGTCTGTTGTCCCTGGCAAATCCCTCAGTCGTCCAGAGCTTTGCCGACCCGTAAGATGCCCCAGGACTTAACAGGATGAAAGATTTCTTATCGATATCATGTTCTTTTAATAACTCATTTGCTTAATCTTCACACTCTCCGGAAATAAACATTTCCGGTTTTCCGGCTGTTATTTTGCATCCAGTTTAGATTAATTGCTGAAATATTTTCAGCATCCTTGGTGCGTTTGCCTTAAGTGAATAATATTCTATAACCCTCTCTCTCCCAGCCATTCCCATTCTCTTGCGAAGATCAGGATCATTTATCAGGATTTTAAGTTTTTCTATCCACTCTTCCTCTGTGTTTGCCCAGAAACCATGTACACCATCCTCAACAATCTCCCTATTGATTCCTGCGGGGCTGCAGACCACCGGAACTCCCACTGCAAGGCACTGTAATATCTTCAGCCCACATTTCCCATGCGACCATGGATCGTCCATGAGCGGCATCAGACCGATATCAAAACTTTGAATATCTGCAACCTCACCTTTCTCTGTCCATTGCTTTTTCTCTACTACTATGTTCTCACAATCAAAAAAAGTATCACATACTATCTTCAGCCTTAGTCTATCATTTCTTTTGCCGAGAGTTTCAAATATGGGTTTCATTTTTTTCAGATAATGAATGCTTCCATGCGCGCCAATCCACCCCATGGTGATATTGTCTTCCTTCTCAGAATATATTTTTTGAGGATAAAAAGAGATGTCTATGGGAGACGGTATGATTGTAACATTGTGCATATAGGGTGTCGTATTCTTCTGTAAATATTCATTTCCTGCTATAACGTGATCAGAGGCATTAACCATATTTTTAAACATTTTAACCCGTGTTCCTGATTCATGACTGATATACTTTGAATTACGGTACATTATAGAGTCATCAAAATCATAAACAATTTTCTTTGCACTCTTCCTTATGAGTTTAAGCCAGAGAACGGGAAATCTTTTTCGCTGTATAAAAAGTATATCGTATTGGCTTACACTCTTGAATACTTTCAACTTAGCAAAGAATCCTTTCGGAAATTTCTGGACGGTTGCCTGTACTCCATGCTCCTTGAGATAGGGGAGATATTGAAGTACCCTGTATCTGCTTGCCGCCACATCAAGGCCTTGAACTAAGAACAGTATCTTCATGTAATTATGCTACCACGTTGTTATATATTTCTATAATTTCATCGCAATTTTTTTCTGCAGGATATTTTTCGGCTTTTTCCCGTGCGGCACTGGATGCCTTTTGCCTGAATGTATCATCAAAGAAAAAGCTTATCTTTTCTGCCAATGCCCTGTGGTCCTTTGGATCCTCCAAAACAAAGCCATCCTTTCCATCTTCCATTACGCCGCTTGCGCCATCATACATAGTTGTAATCACCGGCAGCCCGCTTGCCAACGCTTCAGTAACCACGAGGGAGCATGAATCGTAAAATGTGGGGTGTACATAAAGATCTGATGCGGCATAATATTTTTCGATCTCACCTACATGCCCTAAGAATATCAGATTCTCCTGACAATCCAGTCTTTTCGACAGTTTACGGTATGGTGCCTCATTGCCTCTTCCTATTATTAAGGCTTTAAAGTCCTTTCCGGACTTTTTAAGTTCTCCCATGGCTTTTAGGAGAGTAAGAAGGCCTTTTAACCTGAAGTTATTACTTATATACAAAATGACAAATTCTCCACCCAGAGAGAGTTTTTTCCTTACAACTGTTCTATATTTTTTTTTGTTATCCGGATTGAACCTTTGGAGGTCGACACCATTATAGACTACGTCTATCTTTTGAGGATCTATTTTATGATATTTGACAATATCGTTCTTGATCATATCGGATATAGCGATAATCCTGGAAACACCGTTACCGGTATACTGTTTCCTATCCAACCATAAGATAAAATTCTGCCTGAAGCTGAAGAAGCCTCTTATACGTTTTGAAATTCTGGCAACAGGGCAATTTATCGATAGGTAATTCTGTTTCAGCCATGCCCTCTCAACTCCACAGTGTGGATTAAAAACATTCATTCCCAGTGCCCTGCCGACAACGTGTACAATATCGAAGTCATCTTCTGCCATTTCCCTCAGGCCGTTTATGACAAATGAAATATCTTTAAGAAATTTAGGAAATCTTATAGAGGGAATTGTATGATAGTGTATCTTGTCGTTGTTACTTTCCCATTTACTGGCATATATATGTACATCATGGCCTCTCTCCGCCAGTTGGTTTGCAAAATTAGCAAGATACCCCTCTCCGCCTCCTTTTGTTGGTAAATACTTGTAGATATTTAAGGCAATTTTCATAGGCCGCACGTATTGTAAGATAATAATGGTGTGATTATGTTCTGAAAATCAGGGTGTTGGTAATTCTTTTGTAAAATGGCAAATAATCATGTGCTTCTTTTTGATATTTCTTTGATTCCTCAAGTTTGCCCAGACGGTAAAGACCTTCAGCCACTTTCATACTGTATCCGGCAATTCTTTTTCTTAATATTTTCTTCTCTTCTCCGTTAAGGTCTGTGAAATTGTTATAAATCTTTTTGTAAACCCCTAAATTCTCTTTATCAAAAAGAAAATCATTTTTAGATGCATTCGCATCATGAACCCTATACTTTGTAAGCCCTTTATCAATAAAACCACATTGGAATTTTTTCGATATTCGCAAGAACATGTCATATTCATCTCCGAGAGAAAATGATTCGTCATATGGGCCAACAGCATCCAGGCATTCTTTTTTCACCATCACCGTTGAAGTCTGAATAAAACTTTTAGAAAGAAGTTCTTTAAAAATCCAACCGCTATACCCTTTCTCTGGTTTTGTTCTCAGTTCTTTGCCATCCCTGAAACTGGTATATTTAGCATAAACCAGACCTACCTGTGGATTTCCGTTAAAACATTCCATTTGTAACTTGAGTTTATCAGGGACCCATAAATCATCGTGATCAAGAAATGCGATAAACTCCGTTTGAGACAAACGTATACCCGTATTCTTGGCACTTGCAATTCCTCCATTTTCTTTGTAATGATATCTTATTTTCTGCATATAAGGAAGAAGCGCATCATGAGTGCCGTCCACGGAACCATCATCAACTACGATAATTTCATAGTCCTTATATGTTTGATTCAGGACAGATTCTATAGTCTCTACGATAAACTTTTCGTTGTTATAGGTATGTATTATTACGCTTACGTTTGGCATCTGACTCTACTCTACCTGTATTTGTAGTTTGGGCTTTTTATTAAGTAACAGAAAAATTAAGAGAAAGTACTTCTTATCGTTCGAACAGTGATTCTTACATTCTTATGTTCTTATGTTCTTATGTTCTATAGTATCTATCTCTTACGGATGGTGGAACAATGTTTTGCTGGGTTTTTTACGCAAGATTAAGTGATAAAAACAATAATTAGAGCATTATATTTCTGATGATACCCTTTATTCCAGTATTGATGCGGATTAAAATACATGAGTCATATTCTTTTTCTCTATTATAATTTGACAATCAGGTACTCACCGGTAGATCTGATTGTTTCGTAATTCTTCTTCAGGTAATCTATTACACTACTTTCAATCACATCCAGTTTAGTCGTAACGAAATAATCAGCACCCTCTTTTTTTAACGCTTCTATTCCTTCGATTGAACAAGAATTTGCATCCATATTCCATCCTCTTCTATTACAGTAGTACAAAAGTTCCGGACCACCCCATATACAGCATATTACGAGGTCGTTCTCAAACGCTGTTTCATCTACAATATTGCCAGCAACTTGAACAGGGTAATCCTTTTCAAGCCTTTTTGCTTTGTATCTACCGGTAATTTTGTGGTAGCTGATAAGAGGAAGAGCCACGACCATTATGACAAATAGTGCTTGCAAAACAATTTTCTTTATACCTGTTATCTTGTATGCGTTTATTAATTTGAGGGAATTTTTGATTGCATATCCGATATATATAGAAGCTGGCACTATAATTGGTATAGTATAATACGTGTGCCACTCAACCTCTTTCGCCGCTATAAAGAAGTAAACGAGTATTGCTAACAACCAGTAATGAATGTACCTGAACTCTCTCTTCCTAAGTGTAAATATTATGCCTAAAACAAAAAAAACACCCCCGACATAAATCAAGTCCTTTTCAAACACTTCATTAAAGAATACTTTCTTATAGAAAGAGAATCTCATCGCATAGTATATTGAATACTCAAATACATAATATGTGAAACTCAAGGTATTATTTGATATACCGCCTTCAATAGTTTTTAGATAATTAGAATGATTGTACCACAAAAAAGTAAGTAAGATGCTAACGGCAGTAAAAATCCATAATTTCCATTGTTTTAAAACGTTGAGTTTGTATTTTTGTAGACACAGATATAGTAAAGGCAATCCCAAACAAATCGTAGGTATTTTTACAAGAAATGCAAGTGTCGCGAACAATGTCATAAGAGTAAACCGCCACCATCCTTCTTTATCGATCCACTCTGAGAAAAAATAAAGCATCGCTATCGAAAAAAACAACATAGCTGATTCCGGTTGAAAAGCTCTGGAATAAAAGAATATATAAGGATTAAATGTAAAGAAGAGTAACGTTATCAGTCCAGATGTAGTGCCCGCATATTTTTTCGTTAATTTGTATAAGAAAAATGCGCCTCCACAGAAAGCAATTATAGACGCCAATCTTCCCAGGCACTCATGAACACCAAACACTTTGTATAATAAAGCAACCATAAATGGGTATAAATTGAATTCTGCTCCTCCTATGTAGCCTGCAGTGTTGCCGCCATACGAAACCTGAGGATAGAAAATATTCATCCCATTATAATAAAAGTTACGTGCTATAGAAGCAGTATAGCACTGTCTCCAACCGGCAGTTTCAAGTATGGGTTGGTTTATATTTATCAGTCTTGTCAGGAAACCTGCAATGATAATCAAAGTTGGGTATATAGTATTCTTACTAAACATGTTAAGTACAATTCTATAAAATAGATTTTCTATTGCTTTCTAAAATTTCTAAAGAGATGAATATTGTATTACATCTTTTGTCAGAGGCAGTGTATGACTATAGATAAAACAGGCATTGTCAGAAATATTTTCAGGTAAAATGATTGAAAAAATTGATTTTTATCATTATGATTCAGATTTGAAAAATTTCAAGTCATTTATTGGAAATTCTTTGATCAAATAGGGTTAATTACATATTAGAGGTAATTTCCTTTTTCCTTTTGTAAAGCTTACCCGGTTACGCCTGTTGCCAGTTCAAATTGGTCTTACTGGAGGGGATTGGCAATATTCCAAAAACGTGTAGATTACGTAATACTTTAAGGCAGACCAAAGAAAACGTAATTATTATGGAAAACACTTTCAAAAACAAAAAGATATTAATAACCGGTGGACTGGGTTTTATTGGCAGCACACTGGCTCAACAGCTTGTAAAGATGGAAGCAGATATATGTCTTGTCGATTCTCTGATACCGGATTACGGAGGGAATAACTTTAACATTGATAGTATTCAGGACAAAGTAAAGGTAAACATTGCTGATGTTAGAGACAAGCACAGTATGGACTATCTGGTAAAGGGTAAGGACATCATCTTTAATCTTGCCGGTACGTTAAGCCACATAGACAGCATGAGAGATCCGTTTACTGATTTGGAGATTAATTGTAAGAGTCAATTATCAATCCTTGAGTCTTGCCGAAAAAATAACCAGGATGTCAAAATTATTTTCGCTGGTACAAGAGGGCAATACGGCAAAGCAGACCAACTGCCTGTAGACGAAAAACACCTGATGCACCCTACGGACGTTAATGGGATTAATAATATTGCGGGAGAGTCATATCATATTCTCTATAACAATATTTATGGAATAAGAGCCGTTTCTCTCAGGTTGACCAATACATATGGACCAAGACATCAGATGAAGCATCACAAGCAGGGCATAATTAACTGGTTTATCAGACAACTCATAGAGGGCCAGACAATAAAATTATATGGTGATGGTAAACAGATTAGAGACATAAATTACGTTGATGATGTTGTAGAGGCCCTGTTACTGGTAGCCTGTAGTGAAAAAGCCAACGGTGAAGTCTATAACCTTGGGGGAATTCCAAAAAACCTGATAGATCTGGTAGAAACAATGATAGGTGTTTATAATAAGGGCAATTATGAATTGATCCCATTTGATGAAGACCTTAAAAGAATAGAAATAGGCGATTACATTGCAAATATTGAAAAAATAAAGAATACCGTTGGATGGGAGCCAAAGATTTCTTTAGAAGAAGGACTACAATCGTCATTTGATTACTACGAGAAGCACAAAGAGCATTATTGGTAATAAGAAATTAACAATATGAAAATTCCTGTTTTTGACCTTAAAAGGCAGTACAAGTATCTGAAGGTAGAGTTGGATGACGCCTTTACGAACGTTTTCGAGAGTGGAAATTTTGTCCTGGGAGAAAACGTCAGATTGTTTGAAGAAGAATTTGCAAACTATCTTGGCACCGGGTTTACCATAGGAGTAGGTTCCGGTACGGAAGCATTGCATCTTTCCTTGAAAGCTTGTGATATTGGACCTGGAGATGAAGTGATCACTGTTCCAAATACGGCAGTCCCTACTATTTCCGCCATATCATGTGCGGGAGCCAGACCAATACTTGTTGACGTTACACCAGATACCTACACAATAGATACAAAAAAAATAGAGAAAAATATTACAAATAAAACAAAGGCAATAATGCCTGTTCATATGTATGGCCACTCTGCCGAGATGGAACAAATAATGAAATTGGCAGAAGCATATAATTTAAGAGTCATTGAAGACGCATGCCAGGCCCATGGCGCACAGTATAACGGCAAAAGTGCAGGCACTTATGGTGACATGGGTTGCTTCAGTTTTTATCCCACAAAGAACCTGGGAGCCTACGGTGATGGAGGGATAGTAGTTACGAACGATGAGGAGTTATATAATAAGCTCATAATGCTTAGAAATTATGGTGAAGTAAAAAAATTTACTTCTAAAATTGAGGGATTCAATTCCCGGCTTGATGAAATTCAGGCTGCTGTACTCAGGGTCAAATTAAAGCATTTGGATATGTGGACGAACAGACGCAGAGAAATAGCCACACTATATCTGCAGCTACTCTTTAATTCAAGTGTACAGCTTCCTTGTGAAAGACAATGGGCAAAACACGTGTACCATCTTTTTGTAATAAGGACAAATAAAAGAGATGCTCTCAAGGATTATCTCCAGGAACGTGGAGTCGGCACACATATACATTATCCTATCCCAATTCATATGCAGGAAGCTTATAGAAAATTCGGGTACAAAGCAGGAGACTTTCCTATAAGCGAGAGAAATGCAGGAGAAATACTATCTTTACCTATTTACCCGGAACTGATGAAAGAGGAAATCGAAACGGTTGCCGGTTTAATCTCGGAGTTCCAGAATACCGATTTATGATTACAGAAGTTTGAAGTATCTTAAATACGTAAACTAAAAAAGGGATGTGTCCCTATATTACACTATTATAGGAGTAGTATAATGTCTAAAGTCAGGGTTTCGGCATGTGTAATGACTTTTAACAACGATGACGTGATTAAGGAGTGTATGGAGAGTATAAAATGGGCCGATGAAATCATTGTTGTCGACTCCTACAGTACCGATAACACGCTTGAAATATGCCGAAAATACACGGACAGGGTTTATCAGAGAGAATGGCCCGGTTTCAAAGATCAGTCTAACCATATTGTAAGCCTTGCTAACTATGAATGGGTCCTCTTTACGGATGCCGATGAGATAATCTCTCCTGAACTTTACCTGGAAATCCAGTCGCTTTTAAATAATGATTCAAATGAATGGGATGGATTTTACTTCCCACGTAGAACGCGCTATCTTGGAAGCTGGATTAATCATGGAGAGTGGTATCCCGCTTACGACCTCCTTCTCTATAAGAGGGATAAAGGCAAGTGGGTAAAAGAGCCGCATGCGACACTTGAGCTGAATGGCAAGGCAAAATATTTAAAGAATGATTGTTATCACTATACGTATAGAAATCTTTCACATCAGCTTGATACCATCGACAAATATACAGATATGAGTGCGGCAGAAATGGAGAAAAAAGGGGTAAAATTCATCACTTTTCAACTTTTATTCAGACCCCTTTTCAGATTTATCAAAGGATATATCTTCAAACGCGGATTTCAGGATGGGATGCCGGGCCTGGTATCAGCGATTACAACGTCATTTTATGTCTTCATGAAATATGCAAAACTATGGGAATTGCGAATAAAGAATCGACCGCAAATTGGCACGGACAAAAATGCATACAAATGAAAATACTCCATCTCTTCGTAATTGAAAACGGACAGGCCCGGGAGAACACGCAAAGAAAAACGCCCTACAACAATCCTTCGACTCCGCTCAGGATGACGTCACACTGAGCGAAGTCGAAGTGTTATCATTATTGAAATTCTATACATCTAAAAGGAAAACTAAATGGAAATAAAATTTTTGCAAACGAGAATTACAAAATTAACAAAGATATTATTAAAGATTGCCATAATGTTTTTGATTATGGCGGGGATAATACTTATTAGCAAAAAGTATATGAACAGTGCTGAAGGAAGTGAAAAAGATAGCCAGAAAATATCGATAGAAAGGGTAATAACGCCTGGATTCAATCTGGAGACCAGATGGGAACACGATTCATAGAATTACTGAAGACATTAATTAAAATTGCCATAATGGGACTGGTTATGGCTGGTATTATCGTAGTTAATAGAAAATACCTGATGGGTGACAGTGAATGCGCAGGAATATGTTCTCTGCCGCTGGAAATCTCGATATATACCTTAATAGTAATTATTATAACGTCAACAGTTCAATCGGTCTTCGGTGTTGGAGTTTTACTGTTTGGTACACCTTTACTTCTTTTACAATATGAGAAACTCACCCTTGTACTTCCCATCGTCCTGCCAATATCAATCGCTATCAATATTTTTCAGGTTGTCAAACACTACAAATATATAGATACCGACTTTTACAAAAGGATACTTTTCATAACCATACCATTCGTTATCGTTTTTCTGGCCCTGGTACTGTTCCTTGAAGCTAAATTTAAACATCTTGGTATCGGGATTTTTGTTGGACTGTTCATGCTATTTGTGGCCTTGAAGAGTTATTCCGGGAAGATTGAACGGATATTAAAGGCGTTTGTGAAATATGAAAAGACATATTTTGTAGTTATGGGAATAATCCATGGACTGACAAATCTCGGTGGTTCATTATTAACGGCAATCGCACACGAGAAGAATTACCCGAAGGATACCACCAGGGTTACTGTCGGCGTATCATACGGAACATTCGCACTCTTTCAGATGTTGACACTATTATTAGCCGTCATCGGCGTTATCAGTATCCCCGGCTTTGCTGCGGATAATATGAATATCTCCTACAGCAATATTATCTATCTGATTGTAGGTGTGGTTATTTTCCTGGTAACGGAAAAGTTTCTCTATACAAATATAGACAACGAAAAATACAACAAAATATTCGGCATCTTTCTGTTTATTTCCGGAATACTGCTCATCGTAAAATCTCTGTAGTATTTTTCCGCAACTTTAGTTCACTTCAAACTTTAGGCATTTTTAACTCTTTCAATTCCTTATCCCTCCGATGATAGCCGGTCTCTTTAACCAGTCGCTCTGCTTCTTTGAAATGCTCCTGAAATCTTGCCTGCATCTCCTCTTTTGACAGGCTCAAGGTCTCACCATCCTCAATTATCTGATAATCTTTACTTGCCCGATCTTGCTTTCCGGGCGGATTGTCCAACTGATCCCTTATATTCCGGCATGCCTCCAAGTGGTAATCGGTAAGATGTAATCTCATCTGCCCGTATTCTGCAATTTCCCGGGCTTCATCGAGGTCAACCCAGGATTTAGGAAAATCTTTTTGATATCTGGAAAGGGTTGTACGGGCAAGTAATCCCCATGGCAAATATTGCTGCTGACCAGCTTCCCGTAAACCATCTACCGCCTGGCCTAAATAATCCTCTGCTTCAGCAAAATCAGATGAATTTCTTTCAATCGATTGAAGCATTAAGGTTTTGCCGATTGAAAGACTGTTAAATCCAAAATCTGAAAGTGGGGTTGTTGTTTTTATTTTAATAGCATAATCTGCCCTCTCCAGTACCTCCTGATACCTCCCCGTAGAGAGCAGCAAATCACAAAGTTGAAAACTCGACAAAGAATAGAGCCAGAGATATACAGGCTGTCTCTTTTTCTGCATTTCCTCAGCTTCAATAAATAGTTTTTCTGCGGCTTTGTCTTCTCCTTCCTGATGTAAAGTATCTGCATGAGACGCACGACTTGCAACAATCCAATCACGATCCCCACTGCGATCAGAAAAAGTCACACTCTGCGCTCCATATTTTTGTGCTAATGGTACGTCACCAAGCGCGACATACAGTTCACTGAGATTACTGGCATCAATTGAGGACTCTTTCCAATCCTTTTGTTCGATACGCATTTCCATACCTACTTTCATGGGCTGAGCAGCCTCAGAAAGCCTTCCTACTGCCCTAAGAGAAAACCCTGCCCAGTTTAAGATTGCAGCTTTAAAATCTTCTCTCAGACCTGAAACAGGCTTATTCCATAGCATTTCAAAATAATTAGATAAACAGGAAAGGTCTGCTCCATGCGCTCCTAGTTTATGCCATGTATAGAATTCATCATGTCTTCGGATTCGATTAAAAAAAACATCATACATTGCCTCCTGATGCTTCCCTGCCAGGTATCCGTGCATCACTGCCACAAACAGAGGTTCCATCTCTTCAAGGGTGTCTGGGAATTCTTTTCCAGGCAGATCCTTGTAATATTCATACAACCGTGCATGTGCCTCTTTCCATCCATCTGGGTTCTGCCGTTCCAGTTTTTCTCCAAAGTGTTCGCGGATTAAGGGGTGACAGTCGAGGATTCCTGGTCGGTGTTCACTCTTTTCAAATAGGAGTTTATGTTTCCTGAGATTTTCTAATGTTGTCACCCAACTGCTGCCGCTCGTATCCGTAATTTTATCAGATAAACCGGGAACAGAATTATCGCGAATAATTGCATCTATAGCATCAATGGGAACCGGACGGTCAAAGAGTCCCAGTATTGAAAGAAGCTGGTATTCAGCAGATGCGCTGCCAAAATAGTTCGCAAAAGCTTCAATGATACGTCGGGCATGCTTTCCCTGCTCTTCAGGAATATCTAAATTGGGAACGCTGTCTGCTTTTTCCAGCGGATGGTTATCAAACATACGCAGATATTCTGCCAGCAAATTAATGGCTAAAGCATGATTTCCAAATTGTTTCACCACACGCTCCAACTCTTTTTCAGAACCTATAATCCGTCGAGTCTCCAGTAATTTCCTACCAGCCTCATCAGAAATATGTTCAAGATTCTCCTGCTTTGTCTTTTTTGAATATCGGTCAAGTTCGGGTACATGTTCACGTGTTGTTATAATGCAGAGCCCTTTACTGTTTTTTGCCAATTCTTTAATGAGTGTTTCAAGGGCAGGGTCCTTTATTTTTCCTTTTTCAACTTTTGCAGCAGCTTGTAAAGGTTCAAGCCCATCGAGTATCAGCAGGGTTTTGTGATTATTTATAAGCTTAGCCAACCGTTTCCCTTTATCCCACGGCGAACCCAGACTTTGATCTGCATCCCCGAACCATTCCAGAGCATTACTGATAAACATATCCGCAGAAGTCACTTGTTCTTTTGTTCCCTGAGAATAAAATGATCAGGCATATACTTTTTCTGCGCCACGGTAATTATCCCAGCGCATTTTCTCCACCCATTTATTAGCGAGTGTTGATTTCCCAACACCACCGTACGCCACAAAACTGACAATGTTGGTTGCATCTGATTCCCATGCTTCATTGAGAAGCGTTAATTCTTCCTGCCTGCCATAGAGTTCGAACCCTGTTTGTGGGAGTCTGGTTATGTCGATGTGCTGAGTTTCCAGAGGAAGATACGTTTTCTTTTCAGGTTCTGTAATCTCAAAATCTTTTTTTATCTGCTTGATCACTCTTTCAAGTTGCGTGTCCCATTCGGTTTTATCTGTGAAATTAGCATAATTAAGAATCTTCAATCTTTTAGGAATATCACATTTTTCAAGCTTTAAGGGAAGAATCTTTTTATTAAGATTTAGTGGGGAATCAGTCTGTAGCATAACACCTTCAAATTGAGTAAATTCACTATCTACCCAATTGGGAGTATATACAAGAATTGTTTTTGCGCAGGTTTCGATAGCCTCTTCCATGCATAATAAGGAAGGCTTCCCAATCTCAAAATCACGAAAATCAATATGGCAGGGAATTTCATTCTTTTCGAGATTTGTAAGCAGATAATCTTTTACCCACTCTTCGTCTTTACTACTGTAGCTGATAAATACGGAAGGTTTGCTCATTTATTCATCCTGAATATAATTTTTCTACAATTACCTAATTTGGTAATTATCATTTAAACCGAATACGACCTGAAACTGAGTTAATTTATATCTCGATCACACAGAAATTTCCATCTTAATTATTTTGGAGTTAAGGCTTCCTGTCCACTCAGATGAATCCTTTTGTAGACCATTATACCTTCCTTCTCACAAACAAGTGAATAATGCGTTTCAATGTAGTCCACAAGTAGAGGAAGTGTCTTACTCTGGCCGTCTCTATCTTCAAACCACCATCTAAATTGCATGTTAGTCGCAGGCAAAGTATTTACAAAGAAGTGTACCTCATGTTGTTCCAGTTTTTCAATAAAATCATACTGCCATTTTTCTCGTTCGCTTGTATCAGATGGGACTGTCAATCCCTGATCATAATAGAGGGTTGGATTCAATGGTGCTTTCCGTATAGCCAAGGAAATTAGCATGCCGTTATCATCAATTACCGCTATATTGCCAGACCGGCCTTTGAGATACTCTATAACATCAGAAACTGCGTTTAAATTGATATGGGGAAAATCAGATTGCTTGATTTTTACCGGAAAGAGATCGGTACTTCGGAAATACTTAACTTCTGAATTGTCAAAAAAATGGCGGTTATCACCAAGGAAAATAACGCCTAAAATAATATAAAAGGATATTATGGTGTATTCAAGTTTGTATGAAAGTTTGTCGCGCCAGGAGAAAAGAGTCATCGCTAATATACCACCTAAGGCAAACGTTACTTCGGTGAATGAACGCGATACGACTGCGCTGCACCATAGTGTTGATAATGCCATAAAGGCAATAATGAAGCGATTCCCTTTTGTCAGCGATTTTCTTTTAATCAAAATAGATAAGTATGCTATGTAGAATACGGCAACAATTGGGTAAAAAAGAAGTTGGCCAAAGTAAGGTGTAGAAAATGCAGTAACAGGATTTATTGAATAAGGGACAAGAAGAGAAATAAAAGGATGAAAAAAATGTCTATTTACCGATGCCCATTTCATGGGAATATGAAATGTATAATAGAAGTAGTTATTTATATCAGAGAAGAGACAGATTGATCCTATAATAATTAAATGGCTTGTAATGTAGATACCTGAAAAAGACAACAACTCCTTAACTGAAAAAAATAGTCTGCCACGGAACAAAGCGCTCACGATAATGAATGCGGCCAATCCCCATAAACCAATATTTTGGTGGGAATGAAATGCCAATGAAAAACATATTGCTGATATAATAATTCTGGCACATTGAGAAATATTGCATATAGCAGCAAGAAACGCTCCCAGAACAAACAGATAGGAAAGGTGGTGATGGTAAAAGCCTCCCATTTGCACTTGATACCAGAAGGCAGTTACCAGCCCTCCATAAAAGGCATATCTTAAACTATTTGTCGTGATTAAAAGAATTTTCCATATGAGAATAACTGCTAGTACATTAAGTGTTACGCTTGCCAGAATAAGAGCAAAACCTCCTGTAGGTGTAACTAAAAGGAAGAAAGCAAACAAAAGCCCTCCAAAAGGTCCATGCGGGAGGTAGAAATCTCTGTACAGTACCTGCCCCTGAAGATGGCGGAGCCCTGCCTGGTAATCCATCAATGGATCTTCATAGACACCATTCACCGTTGAAATTGTCTGAATGGCTGTTGCTATGAGTATAAGAACAAGGAGAGAGACAAATCTTTTCTTTGTTATTTCGATATTGATCACTAAATTTGATGTACTATGCCTTTTCTATTTTTCACTATTTTGTCCTAACGGTGTGTTCACTTCCACACCAGATAGTCTTCAATCGCAAGATAATCGAGGCCGCAGCCGAAGAAGCAAACTATAAGTAGTTAATCAGGGTTTAGGAACCCCAAGATCCTTGCAAATTTTATATGATAATTTTTGATCGACCTCACGGTGACGAGGAATAGTTGTAACCTTCATCTCTCTTCTATTGACGTAAACCGTGTGTTTACCTCCTTCACGTAGAAACTCACATCCGTAACTTTCCAAATGACGAATAAGATCTCTACGTTTCATAAAGAAATGGTTCCTAAAGATTCCTTTATCACTTCTTTTCCTGAGATATTTTCTTCGGTGAGCTGTCGATTAGATTCAAGGACTAATTGAATTGCTTCAATCAGATTTTCTTTAGTTTCTTCCAAGGTAGCTCCCTGTGTATTAGCCCCGGGTAGCTCTTCGACATATCCAATGTAACCAAGAGGTGACTTTTCAAATATTGCGGTTAATGATTCTTTCATATTCTGATCCTTTCATATATGTATACTATTACTTCCACACCAGATAGTCTTCAATCGCCAGATAATCGAGACCGCAACCGAAGAAGGTCATTATTGCATCACGGGGAGTGCAGACAATGGGCTGGCCGGCTACGTTGAAACTGGTATTGAGAAGTGCCGGGACTCCCGTTATCTTTTTGAATTCATTGATTAATTCCCAATACCGGGGTGCAACTTCTTTCCTGACAGACTGCACTCTTACCGTATTGTCTACATGCGCGGCTGAAGCGATGTCAGAAATTTTTTCCTCAATTGCCTGAAAGGCAATTATCATGAACGGGGAATTGTAAGGTTGTTTTACGTAATCAGCATAATCTTCTGCAAGGAATGAAGGTGCGAAGGGCCTCCACGGTTCTCTTCCCTTTATGCTTTTGTTTACAATATCCTTCATATCCTTATTCTTTGGATTACCCAGTATGCTTCTGCCTCCAAGCGCCCTCGGGCCGAATTCCATCCTGCCCTGAAACCAACCGACTGTTTTATTGTCCGCTATCAATGCTGCCGTCTCTTTAGCAATATCATTACAACGCTTGAAATTATTCAGTTTATACTTCTTTAATTCTTGCTCAACTTCTTCATTAGTATAATCCGGGCCATAATAAGGGTGTTCTAAAACAATATCAGGTCTGTGCCCCACGACATCTTTGTAAACACTTACGGCTGCACCCAATGCCGTACCAATATCGTGAGCGGCAGGCTGGATAAATATATTTTCAACGTGGTCTGATCGTAACAGTACTCCATTCATTGAGCAGTTTAAGGCACACCCACCTGACACGCAAAGATTTTCAGACCCGGATATATTACGAAGATAAGAACTCATCTGGAGAGCTGCCCTCTCAAGTGTGTGTTGAACGGTTGCGGCAAGGTCTTTGTGATGCTGGTTTAAATCTTCACCCTGTTTCCTTTGTGTAACACCCGCAAGGTACTTCTTAAAACCCTTCTTATCAATTACGGGTATATCCCTGTTCCAGTCGATGAAGGCAAATTCACTTTCATCAGGTTGTCCATAGGCCGCCAGGCCCATGATCTTCCCTTCATCGCTATGAGATTTAAACCCCAACATGCTGGTGATTTCACCATATAAGTGCCCCCAGCTGTTTCGGTTGGGTATTGACTTGACCACCCTGAGTTCATCGCCCTCTCCAATCGCAAGGATACCGGATTCACTGCCACCATATCCATCCAGTGATACGATATTTGAACGATCAAATCCGGAAACATAATACGAGCTTAATGCATGAGCAACGTGATGGTTCACGAATCTCATCTTCTTGTCCATATGTCTGAATGGCAATTGCCTGAGCAGAAACTCCCATGGATATCGTTTCTTCTTTTTCTGTCGCTCCGCGGATTCCCATCCGATGGCAATATAATCAACCTCATCCAATGTAACCCCCGCCCTTTTGAGGCAAAACTCAATTGACATATCCGCAGACGCCCTCGGCGAATGTTTAAACCTGTTGAACCGCTCTTCCTCAACCATGGCGATCAACCTACCATCGACAAGGATGCATGCCCCGTTGTTCCACGAAATAGGGTGTGTTACTCCCAGAATTATCATTTATTGTTCTCCAGTTTTGGATTTATGTTTGTTATGTAACCTGTATCATTTCTATGCGATTTTGCGGCAGATGCAATAACTACCGTAAGCAAATCAGGTCGTTATCTCTAATAGATTTCCCTACACATTTAATATCATTTGGATTTCTTCTTCAATGCATGAACTACCATGCTATCGCAGTACCCAAACATTGCCAGAATAAAATTAAACATTTTTATCAGTACCTTGAAGCGTGACAACTTAGAAAGCAACCGGTACTTCCCACCCTTAAGATTACGCAAGCTACGACTAAGTGGTGAATTACGCCTGTCGTAGTAAATTTTCTTTACATTAAACCCGGCAGAATCCAACATCCTGGTAATTGAATCAGGCGAGAATGCAATGAGATGGATAGGGACTTCCAGTTGGTACCAGTTCTCCTTAAACACTTTTGCGGCAAAACTATCTATATTTGGAATTGCAATTACCAGAAGGCCGTCATCTTTCAATACTCTTTTTACCTCTTTTAGTGTTGGAATGGGTTCGTAAAGATGCTCCAAAGAATGCCACATAGTTATTACATCAAAGAATTTACCTTCACATTTATAATTTAACAAATCTCCTGTTTCTACATTTAATTGAAGTTCATCTCTTGCATAGCCTGATGATACCGAATTTGGCTCAATACCATATGTTTGCCAGCCTAGCTTTTGCAGAACAAAAAGGTATCGTCCATTTCCACAGCCGATATCCAGTAATCTACCCTCACCTGTAAACGGTATAATATCCAGCCTGGAGCGATATGATAAATAAAAGAACCATAGTAGAATTTTCTTATAAGAACTCAAGCTTTTTCTGTCTTCTCCCGTGTTACATGGATAGTTATAGTAATGTATGCGGATCTGTTCTCTTACATTATTTTTATTATTCGTCCATTTCCCCGTAAAACGGTCCCGATCCTTCAGTTTTTTCTTTCTTACTGGATTATGTGCGTAATAGCCTTCTGAATAATAGTATCCAATGTGTTGCTTAGTAGGTCTGGGATTAATATAATGCAATCCACAATTATTACACTTTACCAGTCTGAATATGTTATTACTATCTTCATCAGATAATGCGAATGAAGTAGAAGCGGACGCTATCCTTGCATGACTGGCTATGATAGTCTTGTGAGTATCTTTACCACATTGATAGCAATGGATATATTCCGTTTTTTCACCTACTTTAAATTGTGGATTCTGCATAATAACCTTTGCTCCTAAAACCTCAATGTTCTTGTAGTTTCACGAAGTATAGAATTTATTTTACCGGTAAAAATTAATAGAGAATCCGGCCACACATTATAACGATTCGTTTGATATTAAGGGTAATTTATACTATAATCATTAAACATCAATTTGAGTACAGGTAATTGTACACCAATCATCCATAGTGGCAATAGACCTTTTAAACCAAACCATAACATATTCTTAGACAAAATGTTAAAAGATTTACGGAGACGTCTCCGCATCTACAGTATAAGAAAACTCTACAACCTGATTATGGGCAAAGTCCAGTTTTCTATAGGCTCTACGCACCTTTATTATTATCCTGCCAAAATTACAATAGAATCAGGGAATATCTGTAACCTTCGTTGCCCACTTTGCCCAAGCGGCCAGAAAGATAGTTCTGCCAGGAAAGGCTTACTCTCATTTTTCGATTTTAAGAGGATTATAGACGAGATTGGTAAAGATCTACTGTTAATCAGGCTGTATAATTGGGGTGAACCCCTTCTCAATAAAGAGCTTACGAAAATGGCAGAATATGCTGATCAAAACAGAATAGCAGTGAAAATAAGTACAAATCTGAGCCTTCCTATTGATGATGCTCAGGCCGAAGCGATAATCAAAGCTAATCTGCAAAAAATATATATTTCCTGTGACGGAACGAGCAGTTCAAGCTATTTAACCTATCATATTGACGGTGATTTTAACAAAGTTATGTCAAATATGAAACTTTTACTCAAGAAAAAGAGACAATTAGGAAATAGCTATACTGAGTTAATATGGCTGTTTCACGTCTTCAGTCACAATGAACACGAAATTGAGACAGCTAAGGAGATGGCAAAAGAGATAGGCATTAAGCTGTCCATAAATAAGATCCGTACTGATATGGGCAAGGAGATATTTGAAACCGCCGAAAAATCACTTGAGCGTGATTCAAAATGGCTGCCGGAAAACCCGGAATATAACACATTTAATATGACAGAGAAGAAAGCCAAAAAGGAATTTAACTGTCATCTGTTATGGACTGAAACGGTGATCAACTGGGACGGAAACGTTTTACCATGCTGTTCTGTGTACAGCGAAACACACTCTTTTGGCAATATCAAAGAAGATTCTTTCAAAAAAGTATGGAATAGCAATAAATATATATCGGCACGAAAAGAGGTCCTCGGTCGTAAAAACAATACAAAAACAGTTTGTCATACTTGCAAGGCAAATGACTATCTCTATATATAACTCTGAAGTTAAAAGTGCCTACCCGCCTGACCAATCAGTCCGGGCAGGAAGTGTAAAATGTCTAAAGTTATGGAAAAAGGATTATAAATTATTATAATATTAGTGGTTGTTGCTTCTTTACTAAACATTAAGCACTTCCCGCCCGGCCAAGCCGTTCGGACGGGTAGTTCAATTCACACTTTAGGCACTTATCAATAAAGCCATGACATTTATCGAAATTGTAGCTTTAGTAGGCTTCATTCTTGGTTCAATCCTCCACACAATCCTTTCAATTCTCATTATTCAGAGGAAGAATAAGAAAGGAAGCGAACTCGTTTTCCTGTTCCTTGTGATCAGCGTAGCTATGTGGCATTACGGTAATGTCATTTCTCTTTTCAGCTTAATGCTCTTTGGAAAGAATATCCCTATTATCAATCAATCTTCGAATGCTGTTGCATGCATGGGAATGGGTGTAACGCCAAGCCTGCTTTTGCATACTGCTCTATTATTTCTTTTGGAAAGCGGCAGAAAAATCAGCAAAAAAATTATGATAACCCTGGTTGCCATAATTTATTTCCCCCTCTTGCCACTATCATTTACGGCAGGGAGGATAGTGTTTTTTGAAGAGTCCAATGTCCTGGTGAGTGGTTCGCCATTTGTAAAGCCTTTTATCATATGGCTTCTGTTTTCAATATTTACCTCTGCCGTTATCTCCCGAATCCTTTCCGCCAAGGTGGAAGAAGTGGAGGAACAGAGATTTCACTTCTCTATTTTCTGGATTCTCATATTTATCACAATCCTGGTTACCTGTACAGTTATGCTTGAAGGAAGAAGTATCCCATACGTTGGTGATTATATGATCCTGCTTACTATGCTCTCATCCATCTTTCCCAGTATCATATTTTCATATTACGTTTATCGTTACAATTATATGGAATTTGTTCTCAGGCGAAGTGTGTTTTACTCATTTCAGGCCGTTCTGGTTATCTGTTTCTATTATTTTGGAATAAGACAACTAAGTAAATACCTAGAGTCCGGTTATTCAATTAACGCGAAGGTATTAGAAGCAGTACTGATTATAGCTCTCGTATACTGGTTTCCAAAATTAAAAGAAAACATTCAAGGCTTAATGAGAAAGTTGTCCTTTAAGATGATTACAGACACCGAGTATCTATTAAATGATTTGAGTCACCAGATCAGCACGGACCTGCTTATTGATCTGTCGCTTTTGTTGAAAAATATTGTAGAATCAATAAAAAAAGCAACCGCAATAAAAAACGTTAACCTGATCCTGCTCAAAGGAGGAATTGCACAAATTGAAATACACGGAGAGAATCCGTTTATAGCTAAAGATGACATTATAAATACCATCAAGTATTTTGATAAAGGTGAGATTGCGGTGTTGGATAGACACGAAGTTACCGATGCTTCTATTATAAATGAGATGAAACGGTTAGAAATGTTCTTTATATTTCCGATTTTTAAAGATAGAAAGTTAACCGGGTTGCTGACTCTTGGTAAATCTCGTAGAGGAATGCGGTTGCGTGCAGACAACCTTGAACAGTTAATGCTTATTGCGAATCAGATAAGTTCCGCAATGGCCAAAGCCAAGCTTATACAGGAAAAGCTGCAAATGGAAAGAAAAATGTATGAGAACGAAAAGCTATCCAGTCTGGGCAGGCTATCTACCAGTGTTGCGCATGAAGTAAAGAACCCTCTGAGTTCGATAAAGGCAATAGTGCAGGTCTTAAAAGAAGATTCCGCAAACGAGGCAAAAACGCAGGAAAGTCTTTCTATAATTGTAGAAGAGATAGATCGTTTGACAAAAGTGGTAAACCAGCTTCTGGTGTTTGCCAAACCGCAAATGGACAGCAAATCTACTGTCAAGATAAATGACGTAATCGATAAGCTATTAGTCGTTTTAAGGCATGAAGCAAAAATGAACAGTGTCAATATACACTTGGATGGTTCAAATGATCTACCGGTCATCACGGTAGACGAAGGATCGTTAAATGAAGTTTTTTTTAATATTATTCATAATGCTATCCAAGCCATGCCGGAAGGTGGAAAATTGACAATATCAACGAGCTATGATCAAAAAAATGATGATATCACTGTTGTTTTTGAAAATACCGGACCTGGTATCTCTGAGGAAGATATGGGCAAAATTTTTGAACCATTTTATACGACCAAACAGATGGGTACCGGTTTGGGATTGGCTATTGTTAAAAAGAAACTGGAAGAACTGAGAGGTATGATCCATGTAAAAAGTGAAGATTCGTCCACAATATTCACGGTTAAAATTCCATCATCAGAAGGTGTACTGGTAAGTAATATCTAAATTATGGAAAAATTAATATTAATAGTAGATGATGAAAAAGCAGCAAGGTTTGGCATGAGACTGGCTTTAGAAAAAGACGGTTACAATGTCATGGAGGCCAGTGATGGTATTAACGCTTTTGATGTAATAAAGGCAAAAAAGCCCTCTCTCGTTTTCCTTGATATTAATATGCCAAAGATTAATGGAATTCAGGTATTAGAAGAAATAAACCGTATGGAAAGCCCTCCTATGATAGTTATCGTAACCGCTTACGGATCTGAAAGAGTTGCGGTTGATGCCATGAAAAAAGGTGCTTACGATTATATAGCTAAACCATACGAGATAGATGAACTCAGGTTAATCGCCAAACATGCATTTGAAAAACTATCACTTGAGGAAGAAAATGCCAGGCTACGTTCAGAAATTGACAGATTAGGATCAATGGGTAAAATAATAGGAAGAAGTCAGGAAATGAAACAGGTATTTAATAAAATAGAAAAAGTTGGACCATCTGATGTAACTGTTTTAATTCAGGGTGAAAGTGGAAGTGGAAAAGAGCTGGTAGCCAAAGAGATCCACAAAAAGAGTTCTCGTAAAAACCATCCGATGATTATAATGAATTGTGCCGCACTTCCTGAAACATTGATCGAAAGTGAATTGTTCGGACATGAAAAAGGCGCTTTCACCGGCGCGACGGAAAGACGTCTGGGTAAATTTGAATTGGCAGATAAGGGTACAATATTTCTTGACGAAATTGGAGATATGAGCCCTAATACTCAGGCAAAGGTCCTGAGAATCCTCCAGGAACAGAGCTTTGAACGATTAGGAGGAACAGAAACACTTCGTGTTGATGTCAGGTTGATAAGCGCAACCCATAAGGATCTGTTTAAAGGCATCAAAGAAGGTGATTTCAGAGAAGACCTGTACTACAGGCTGAAAGTTGTTGAAATTTTACTTCCACCATTGAGAAATCGTAGAGAAGACATTATAATATTGACGGAAAAGTTTATACAATATTTCTCTGAGAAGCACAGAAAAGGCGTAAAATCAATATCAAATGAAGCGGTAAAATATTTTACCAAGTATCCCTGGCCTGGCAATGTCAGAGAACTACAAAACGTTATAGAAAGTGCAGTGGTAATGGCAAATGCTGAAACTCTCGAAATCAGTGACTTTCCGGAAGAGATTAGAAGTTCTGAGAGCAATAGCAGTTTAGATTATAATTTACCTTTCAGAGATGCGAAAAAAATAGTTGTGGAAGCATTCGAAAGGGATTTTGTCAGCAGGAAGTTAGCAGAAAATAAAGGAAACATAAGTAAAGCTGCTGAAGCACTCGGTATGCACAGACAAAGCTTACAACACAAGCTAAAAGAACTTAATATGAAATGAGATGATATGAAAAATAACTTTGTCCATTTACACGTTCATAGTGATTATAGTCTATTAGACGGAGCATGCAGGGTCAATGACCTTGTTGACAAAACCAAAGCTTTAAACATGAAGAGCGTGGCGTTGACTGACCATGGCAACATGTTTGGAGCAATCGGATTTTACGAATATGCCAGACAGAATGATATAAAACCCATCCTGGGATTTGAATCGTATGTCGCTCCGGGCAGTAGATTAACAAAAGAGGGAGGCAAACAGAAGGCATATCATTTGACACTTTTAGCTGAAAATCTCGATGGGTACAGAAACCTACTGAAACTATCATCGTCTTCATTCTTGGAAGGCTTTTATTATAAACCCAGAATTGATAAAGAGTTGTTAAATAAGCATTCGAAGGGAGTTATCTGCCTGAGCGGATGTATGCAGTCGGAAATAAATCAAAACTTGCTGAATAATGATTATGAAAAGGCAGTAGATGCTGCATCACAATACAAAGATATTTTTGGTGCCGATAATTTCTATCTGGAACTACAGAATAATAGAATTGAACGCCAGGACGAGTTAGTGAAAGAGGCGTTAAAAATCAGTCAGAACCTGGGATTAAAAACAGTTGCTACTAATGACATACACTATATGGAAGCTGACGATTATTATGCTCATGACACACTCTTATGTATAAATACGAGAAAATCCATACACGATGTCAAAAGGATGCGCTTAAGCACCAATGAATTCTACTTTAAATCACAGGAGCAGATGGAAAAAACATTTGGAGATTTACCTGATGCGATAATGAATACATCATTGATCGCTGACAGATGCAATGTTGAACTCGATTTGAATACAATGCACCTGCCCAGATTTGATCCGAGAGAAGATTCTCTCTGTTACAAACCTGGTATGTCTAATAAACAGCACCTGAGAAAGCTCTGTGAACACGGTGCTATAGAGTTATACGGTAAAATTGATAAGGTAGTCAGTGATAGATTAGACCATGAACTGGGTGTAATAGAAGAGACCAACTTTGTTGACTATTTTCTCATTGTCTGGGACTTCATCGATTATGCAATAAAAGAACAGATACCAGCCATAGCTCGTGGTTCAGGTGCGGGCAGTTTAGTCGCCTATCTGCTCGGAATATCAAACATCGATCCTATAAAATACGATCTACTGTTTGAAAGATTCCTGAATGCCGAAAGACTTTCCATGCCTGATCTTGATATCGATTTCTGTGCCGAGGGCAGAGATAAGGTCATCCAATACGTGCGAAAAAGATATGGCGGAGATAACAATGTAGCACAGATTGTCACCTTTGGTACCATGAAGGCTAAAGCGGTAATCAGGGATGTTGGCAGGGCCATGGACATACCGTTACCCACAGTCGATAAAATTGCAAAATTAATCCCACCCACTCTGGGCATCACATTAAAAGACGCTCTTGAAGAGGAACCGGAACTGAAAGCCATGCGTGACGGTGATCCCCAGATACTGGAGCTGTTCAATATTTCTGCAAAACTCGAAGGACTGCGAAGACATGCCTCTACACACGCTGCCGGCGTGGTTGTTTCCGACGAACCGCTAACCAACTACATCCCGCTGGCAAAGAACAAGGATACCGTGATAACACAATATGATGGTGAAACCCTTGTTGAGAAGATAGGTCTGTTAAAGGCTGATTTTCTTGGAGTAAGGAAGTTCACTGTCATTGATAAAGCAAGGCTGCTTATAAAGGCAACAACCGGGACAGTTATTAATATCAATAAACTACCGATAGATGACAAGAAAACATATGACTTGTTGTCACGGGGTGACGTTAAGGGTGTTTTCCAGGTAGAGACAAGCAGAGGTTTCAAAGACTTGCTGATGAAACTTAAACCGGATAAATTTGAGGATGTACTACCTCTGGTTGCATTATATCGTCCCGGACCACTCGGTAGTGGAATGGTTGATACGTTCATAAATTGCAGACACGGTAGAGAAACCGTGAAATATCTCCATCCAATGCTCGAACCGCTGCTCAAAGAGACATATGGGCTGATCGTTTATCAGGAACAGGTAATGCGTATTGCAAACAGACTGGGAGGATTTAGCCTTAACGAAGCTGATAATTTGAGAAAGGCAATGGGTAAGAAGAAGCCGGAGGTTATGGCAAAATTCAAGGCCCAATTTCTAAACGGAGCCAAAGAGAACGAAATACCAAGAAATGTTGCAGAGAAAATCTTCGAACTGATGGAATATTTTGCGGGTTATGGGTTTAATAAATCACACTCTGCAGCTTATGCCATGGTCTGCTACCAGACTGCTTATCTAAAGGCTAACTATCCGACGCAATACATGACAGCCCAGATGACATGCGAAAAGCAGAATAACCTCAAGATAGTAGACTATATGCATGAATGTAACCGAATGGGCATCGAATTACTGCCTCCATGCGTAAATGAAAGCTATTCCGACTTCACAATTGTATCAGATAAGCAGGTCAGGTTTGGTCTCGGGGCAATAAAAAATGTTGGTGAAAAGGCGATAGATTCAATCATTGAGGCAAGAAAGAAGGATGGTGAATTTACCACAATATTTGATTTTTGTGAACGTGTAGACCTTCGGCTGGTAAACAAACAGGTAATAGAAAGCCTTATCAAATCAGGATGTTTTGATTCGCAGCCGGGATACCGGTCTCAATTTTTTGAAGGAATAGACACACTACTGAAAGTTGGTGCAAAATCAAACAGAGACCGCCGTATGGGACAGATGAATCTTTTCGGAGCACAAGAGAATACCGTAGACTTAAATGTCCTCCATAGTTTACCTGAAACAGAGAAGTGGTCTGAAAAACAACTGCTCAAAGCGGAAAAAGAGGCAATGGGACTTTATGTCAGTTCACATCCGTTAAAACGGTATAAGGATGCAATAGAGCATTATTCAGATATAACAACAGGGGAACTTTCAGAGAAACCGGAAGATTCCGAGGTATTGATAGGTGGAATAGTTGACAGTGTTAACCGTACTACTACCAAAAAGGGCAAACCGATTGCATATTTCACCATTGAAGATATGGAAGGGATAGCAAAATGCGTGATTTTCACAAAGAAGCTGGCATCTCTCAATGATCAGCTCCACGCCGATGAAGTTGTTTTTGTTAAAGGGAAAGTTGGCTTTAGAGATACAGAAGCCTCGATCAGAGTTACGGAAATAATAACTCCGGAAGAAATCGAAAAAAAAATAGAGAACAAACCACCCAAGAATGCTATAATACGCCTCAAATATGCACAAATAAACGATGATATTCTCTCAGGCTTGAAAGAAATCCTCTCGACAAATAAAGGATCTTGCCCTGTTTTCATAAAATTCGAGATTCCCGGTAATAAATCGGTAACAATAAAGACATCCGAAGGATATTCTGTTTCCTTAAACGAAAATGTGTTTAATGGGATACGAAACCTGATTGGGGAAGGAAGTTTGGTCTCAAAAAGCGCGTAAATTGTGTAATGGTCCATATAAAATACAGTACTCTGAGAACGTAACTCGAACCTTCAGGTTTGAGATACGTTTTAATATCTGAGACTTTAAATATTAAATAGGGTTAACACTGCCCGTCGCTTTGTTTGCAAATAAATTATTTATCAAATTACTATTTTACTTAAGGAAGGTATAGGCGGAAATGAAAAAAGAATTAACTTACGCATTAATAACTCCATATAGCTTATTAAAAAGCAGAACAGGCGGCATAATATGCAGGCTTTTATCTTTATCTGACCTGGAACTGGTGGGTGCTAGAATGTACACTCCCAGCGACAAGTTCCTGGATGAATATATAAAAACTATAGAGGCGCAGAAGATGAAAGCTGTATGGAAGAAAGCAATGATAGATTATGTAAATAACATGCTGAGAAAGAATAATAAGCTTGGCATAGAAAACCGTGCCATGCTCCTCCTCTTTGAAGGTAAGAACGCTGTTGATGTTCTCCATAATAAAGTAATTGGGTCAGCATCCGGCCCTTTAAGAGGAGATACCATCAGAGGTACTTTCGGTGACACTATCGTTTCCGAAGATGGAAAAGTTGAGTATTTCGAGCCTGCAGTTCTCACATCTGCTGACAAGGCCACAAATATTAAGCAGCTCAAGCTGTTCGCAAAGTATTCATTGAGCGATGGCGGCATCATGGAAGATGTTATAGCTTTTGATAAAAACAAAAAGCCTGAAACTTCACTCATGATTCTTAAACCCTTTGAAAAACACGATCCGCGTGCCGGAAACATAATAAGTATGTTCTCAAGGACAGGCTTCTATATAGTCGGTATTAAACTCCTTGACTTGAGCACTAAGCAGGCAGAAGAGTTTTATGGCCCTGTGAAAGATTTCTTCAATAGCAGTTTCGATGATAAATTCAAACCGGACCTGGTTGAACAATTGAAAACATCATTAAAACAGAAGGACTTCTCTTTTGAGCTGACGGATGAGCTTTTGAATAATATGGCAGCTCAGATGAAAAAACCAAAAGTAGATACTGAATTCAATAGCATACTACAATACATGACAGGCACTGAACCTTCTACCTTTGCTGAAACCAAGGAAACTCTTGATGGGAAAAATACTATTTGCCTCGCAATATTGTACCAGGGAATCAATACAATCAAGACTATCCGCGAACTATTGGGAGCCACAGATCCAAGAAAGGCGAAGTATTCCAGCATAAGACGTTTTTATGCACTGGATATAAGGAAAAATGCCGTACACGCATCCGATTCCGCGAAAAGTGTAACAAGGGAAAGAAAAATCATAGGCTTCACTAAAGAGGAAAAAACCTGTGATATTAAACAGATAATTAATCGATATGTTAAAAAGAGTTGATCTTCAGGAAAACCGAAAAAGTTCATCGTTACTCAAATAATTGTTATAAGGAAATCGGCAGGACGTTATTTAGCAACGAATCTTTTACTATAAACAGATTATGTTGGATATTGAAACATTAGAAGTCGGGCCTTTGGACGCTTGTTGTTACATAGTTTCGTCAAAGTGTTCAGAGGCCATGATTATTGACCCCGGCGGAGATACGGAAAGAATACTGGACTACCTGGAGAAGAAAAAACTTCACCCTGTTATTCTCGTTAATACCCATGGACATGGGGACCACATTGGTGCGAATAAAGAATTGAAGGAAAAGTTTCCGGATATTCAAATCTGTATCCATACCGATGACGCAGAGATGCTGGAAGACCCATTCAAGAACCTCTCACTCCTGGGCGGAAAAAGATATTCATCTCCACCTGCGTGCAGAACATTAAATCACGATGATAAGATTAAGCTGGATGACTATGAATTCAGAGTCCTGCACCTTCCCGGTCACACACCCGGTGGAATAGGAATATATACTGATTCTGCGGACAATGGAGAAGCCCCAATACTGTTTTCAGGAGACACTCTCTTTGCGGGAGGATATGGCAGGACCGATTTACCGGGAGGCAGCCACAACCATCTGCTCCAATCGATTAAAGAATGTATTTTTAAGCTGGACGAGAACACCGTTATTTATCCCGGACACGGATCCTCTACAACAGTGAAAGCCGAAAAGGAAAGGTTTAAATGATAGAAGAAAAAGGAAACATAAAGGACATCCTCATTGAAGAGGAAATGAAAGAGTCGTACCTGACCTTCGCGATGAGTGTAATCATGAGCCGTGCACTGCCTGATGTGCGGGACGGCCTTAAACCATCACAGAGAAGAATACTCGTTGCAATGAACGACCTCAACCTGAGCCCTGGAGCCAAGTTCAGAAAATGCGCGAAGATCTGTGGTGACACAACAGGAAACTACCATCCACATGGTGAGCAGGTAGTATATCCAACACTTGTACGTATGGCACAGGACTGGAGCTTGAGATACACATTGGTAAGAGGGCAGGGTAATTTTGGATCAATTGATGGTGACCCGCCTGCTGCTATGAGATATACGGAAGCTAAAATGACCCATGCTTCTTCGGAGATGATGGAAGATATTAAGCAAGATACCGTCGATTACATCCCGAACTACGATGACACTCGTACGGAACCGTCAGTACTTCCCGCAAAATTCCCCAATATTTTATGTAATGGAGGTTCTGGTATTGCCGTCGGTATGGCGACAAGCATACCTCCCCATAATGTAAATGAGGTATGCGACGGGATAGTAAAAGTTATTGATAATCCGGATGTAACCATAGATGAACTTTTAACAGTAATAAAAGGACCTGACTTTCCGACAGGAGCCTTAATATGCGGAGTCAGAGGTATTGAAGATGGATACAAAACGGGAAGAGGAATTATAACCGTAAGGGCAAAGTCTCATATAGAAACGGCAAAAAACAACAAACAGAGCATAGTGGTAACTGAAATTCCCTATCAACTTAACAGGGACAGGATAATAGAAAGAATTGCGGAATTAGTTAGAAGTGAAGTGTTAAAGGGCATAACAGATATTCGGAATGAAAGCGACAGAGAGGGAAGCAGAATAGTTATCGTTTTAAAAAGGAATGAGGAAGCAGAAGTTGTTTTAAACCAGTTATATAAACATACATCACTGCAGAACTCTTTCAGTATTATTATGATAGCCTTGGTAGACGGTCGCCCTGAAACACTTAACCTGAAGCAGTTACTTAATGCTTATGTAATTCATAGAAAGGAAATAATCAGGCGTCGGACACGTTTCCTGCTGAACCGAGCGGAAGAGAGAGCTCATATCCTGGAAGGGTTAAGGATTGCTCTTGAGAATATTGATGAAGTTATTAAGCTGATAAAAGCTTCTAAAAACGTAGATGATGCAAGGATTTCACTGGTATCAAGATTCTCTCTCTCAGAGAGACAGGCAAACGCGATCCTTGAAATGAGACTGCAGAGGTTAACAAACCTGGAGCAAGCCAAGCTTGAAGAAGAATATCAGAAAGTCTGTGAAAACATCAGGGAATACAAGGCGATCCTGGAGAATGAGAATCTGGTTTTAGATATCATCAGGGAAGATCTTCATGAAATAAAAGAGAAATATGGAGATGAAAGAAAAACGGAAATCATCGGGGATATTGGTGAATTCAATATGGAAGACCTCATTTCTGAGGAAGATGTTACCGTCATAATTACCCATGAGGGATATATAAAACGATTACCTATTACCACGTATCGAAAACAGCACAGAGGTGGTAAGGGTGTCACCGGCGCGGGTATGAAAGAAGGTGATTTCGTTGAAAACCTCTTTATCGCGTCAACACACGACTACATACTCTTCTTTACAGATATGGGAAAAGTATACTGGTTAAAAGTATACGACATCCCTAACGCCAGCCGTATAGCAAAAGGACGCGCAATAGTTAATCTCCTCGAACTAGATAAAGACGAGAATGTTACGTCTACGATTCCTGTTCGCAAATTTGACGACAGGCAATTAGTTATGGCAACCAGGAATGGAATAATAAAGAAGACCGTTCTTAGCGCCTTTGGACGTCCTAAGAAAGGCGGAATAATCTCAATCCTTCTGGACAGCGGTGACAAACTAATAGGCGTTAAACTGACAACCGGAGGACAGGAAATTGTACTTGGAACGGAGAATGGAAAGGCAATTCGTTTTTCAGAGGACGATGTACGATGCATGGGACGCGCGACACGCGGCGTCAAGGGTATAGGATTAAAGGGTGACGACAAGGTCAAAGGTATTGTTGTCGTTGACAAAAACGCAACACTCTTAACCGTCTGTGAAAATGGATTCGGAAAAAGAACAGACTACAGTGAATATTCGGTCCAGCGCAGAAGCGGCCAGGGAGTCATCAACATCAAGACATCTGAGAGAAATGGTAAGGTTGTCGCTCTAATGAATGTAAGTGATGACAATGAGCTCATGATGATGACAGCGAAAGGTATGATAATTCGTGCCGCTATTAATACCATAAGGTCCATTGGTCGTAATACTCAAGGCGTAACACTAATTTCACTGAAGGCAGGAGACAAAGTGGTATCTGTCGCACCGGTTATAGGTGTAGACGAAGAAGAGGCAGAAGAAACTGAAACAGATGAAACAGGCCCACAACAGCCTGAACAAAGTGAATAATCATTAACTAAGTTAAAAGTGACTAAAGTTGTAATAAAAACCCCTGGTTCCCACGCTCGGCGTGGGAACCCTTACGGTGACGCTCCTTGCGTCATATCAAATCACACACATTGTAATGTGGATACGTTATCTATAAAAAAGTTTATTATTACACGGACGTAAATAACATGAACTTTCTTACCATAAACAGTCGTTTTCAAATAATAAAATTGATATAAGATAGTATTCTGTAATTTGTTTCTGTTTAACAATACCTGGCTACCTCCGCAGGTATTCATTTTGAAAAAGAGAGATGGCAAAGAAACAGGCAAAAATTAACGTTAAAGGTAAAGATATAACGATATTCTCTCAAAAAGAGGATGACTATATCTGCATTACAGATATTGCACGATATAAAAGTTCAGATAGGACCGATGATTTGATTAGGAATTGGCTTAGAAACAGGAATACTATTGAATTTATGGGTATTTGGGAACATCTGAATAATCCAGGTTTTAAACCCGTCGAATTCGACGGGTTTAAAAAATTGGCGGGGCTTAACAGTTTTACCTTAACTCCCAAGCAGTGGATTGAAAAGACAAATGCGATTGGATTGATTTCCAAGTCAGGAAGATATGGTGGAACATATGCACATAAGGATATTGCTTTTGAGTTTGCTTCATGGATTTCTGTTGAATTCAAATTATACCTTATAAAAGAGTTTCAACGTCTTAAAAATGAAGAACAAAAACAGCTAGGCTGGGACATTAAAAGAAATCTGGCAAAGATAAACTATCGTATTCACACAGATGCAATAAAAGAAAATTTAACCCCTGAAAAATTGACAAAAGAACAGACAAACAATGTTTATGCTACAGAGGCTGATATCCTAAATA
>Ga0257117_1000063_pt1 | contig 126875 bp, 108 predicted proteins | sample SI112_135mmetaG_FD_190157 | JGI IMG/M metagenome (GOLD analysis project Ga0257117, IMG submission 190157) | Marine microbial communities from Saanich Inlet, British Columbia, Canada - SI112_135m | ecosystem: Environmental > Aquatic > Marine > Inlet | place: Canada: British Columbia | collected... | reverse complement strand
ATACTTTCCATCATTCATTTCTCATGCCTCCATAGTTTTCCGCCATAATGCCAATTATGATCTTCACAGAGTAATGTCATATTCCAAATCGTTTGAGGACCACCAAGTCTGAAAGGAATGAATCTGTGATCATAGTGTAGTGATTTACGAACTGGACACCTTGTACCATCTTCGAGAATTGCAGTGCATTGGCCTTGGTCTCTTACTGCAACTGCGACCTTGATATCTTGTGGAACATATCTAGAAATCTTATCTCCAATGATATTTCTTCTGACATACCTATCGCCAATATTCCATGCTTCTTGTCCGAATGCAGTGAAGATATCTTTTGGTTGTGTATCTTTTTCATCAATTCCCTCCATTCCCCAAGTGAATAGCATCTCAATTATGCTCTGAATCTTGTCTGAAGTACTCATAACGCACTCCTCCCGTTAGTTTGGCCACTACTCGACCAAGTCATGGCCATGCTATGGTCAACAGTTGGCCTAACCTTGGCCAATTCGTGTATCACAGCCTCACCTCCGAGAGCATTGATAGGAGATCTCTTGCAAGTGTATTTTTTCCTCTCAACATTTCATCAAGAGCATCAGATGAGAGTTGTCTTAGAAGTTCCACGACCCTGGTTCGAATCCGGGAGGGACTAGTAATTCTTCATCAAAAAATTAGAGAGCTTGGCTGAAAAATTTTGAAACCCATGAAACAACCATAATTACAATGAACCAACCGATCGCGTATTTTACCCATGGATTTGGCTCTTTTTTTGGTAAAAATGGATCAATTCCTGCATCAAGAGCTTCGGCGATTATCGCCAATTCTTCTTCAATTGTTTCAGGGCCAGACAAATCTTCACCTCAATGCTCAATCGTTGGATTCCAACCAGAGACATAGCCTTCTTCCATACTCGCTATTGCCTCTTCAGAGCCGGCCAAATTGATTTCGATGGATGCTAAATTTTCTTCGATACGCTCAGGATTACTCGACTTAGGAATGACTATCGCGCCGGTGTCATAAACCCATTTTATCGCAGCTTGTGCCGGAGTGCAGCCGGCTGAATCTGCGATTTTTTTCAAACGTTCATCGACTAGAATTTTTTGTCCACGAGCAAGCGGGGAATAACCCATAGGAATTGCACCGATTGCTCGTGTAGCCGCGCAGAGCGCAGGACGTTGATTCAAGACATGTATTTCGATTTGATTTATTGAAGGTAAAACGGTGGCATACGAGCGCATTTCATCTAAATGGTGAGCCCCGTAATTGCTCACTCCAATAGAACGTGTCAGGCCAAGTGCAAGACATTCTTCCATGCCTTTCCAAACATTAGGACGGGCTTCAATATCTTCAGGTGGCGCGTGAACGAGATAGAGATCCATATACTCCAAGCCAAGTTTTTCGAGGCTTGATTTGCATTGAGCAATCGTTTCTTCATATCCAACCGCCTCAACTCGACGTAATTTGGTCACAACAAAAATCTCCTCTCGAGGCAGATCGCTTTCGATTACTGCCTCGCCGGTTTCTTGCTCATTCGAATAAGCTCTCGCAGTATCTATCAATCGATACCCAGAATTTAACGCATGAGATACTGCTGATTTACATTCACCTTCCCCAATCATTTGCCAAACACCTAAACCTAAGCGAGGCATCTTGATTTCAGATTCTCTCTTACCGGTCAAAACATTGGAATGACCAATTGTGACATCCTCGACCATAGGTCATCCTAAACTCGATAGAACTTGAGGTATTCGCAACCGCCTGCTTTGAAATGGTGAACCTACTCGACAAGATGTGAGTGAGTTACCCGAGGGTGTGAAAATACCTCTTGCAAAGGTTGCAATACCTCATCCATCAGCTTCAGTCATCCTTAGCAGAGAAACTCAAAATGGGAGTGAAATACTTCTATGCCACAGAGTTTCACAAGTCCCTGCTTTCCCAGATTTCTGGTCAATACCTGGTGGTAGTATTAGTAAGGTCGACCGAATTGTAGCAGAAGAGAATCCAGAATGGTTTTCCGACCGCGAAGATAGAGTTTCAATTATCACCTTACTTCGAGAAGTTGTTGAAGAAGTTGGAATTTCTCCAGATGGTAATGGCTCTTTTCAACAAATTTCCGATGAAATACGGGCTGCTGTTTGTCAGGATAAATTCGCTTGGGCTAAATTTGTTCAAAATGGTGATATTTTGGTTTCAAATTTAGAATGTGAGATTATCACCGAGAGAACTACGCCACCCATGGCCCCCATTAGATTCGAAAATAAATTCTATCATATCGCACTAGGATTCGCAGATATTGAACCAACATTCCCTCCTGGCCGTTCTGAATTCGACGAATTTCGTTGGTGGAAACCTAAAGATTTGCTAAAATCATGGAAAGCACATGAAGTAAAATTACCTCCACCTCATATCACATTAATTCGAGATATTGTCAAAGAAATAAATGAATGTGGTGATTTGATTTCAACATTCAATAACCTTGCATCCAATCCTCCATCAGGAGACCATATTTTTGAATTCGGACCAGGAGTCGAATGCAAGCCACTACCTACTGCAACATTACCGCCTGCAACTCATACAAATTGCTATGTTTTGGGTGTTGCAGGAGGTCAACGAATTATTGTTGATGCAGCAGCAAAAACTGCTGAATCACTCGCGATATTAGAAGCTAAGGTCAGAGAAATTGAAGCCAGTGGAAGCGAAATAATTGCAACGATATTTACTCACCGTCACACAGATCATATCGGTGATTTAGCCGCAATCTCAAAAATTTATCAAGCACCGATTTGGACTAGTCGGGAAACCCATGAATGTATACCACCATGTGATACAGACAGAATTCTTTCAGAGGGAGATTCTATCCACTTAGAAGGCCCTGATGGTACGGTAACTTGGAGAGTGATAGAAACTCCAGGACATTGCCCCGGACATATCTGTCTCGTCGGAGATGCAGGCATAATCAGCGGAGATAATGCGGTAATTAACGGTACAATTCTAGTGCCTTCAACAGATGGCGACATGGATGCATACATCAACGGGCTGGAACGACTCAAAGAAATTGATCCTCAGTTATTATTCCCCGCTCATGGTTCATTAGTCGCAAACCCTGAAAAATTGCTTTCCCGCTATATTAAACACAGAAAATCACGCCATAATGAGGTGCTTAATGCAGTAATAGCGGGTAATAATGAAATTTCTGAAATTGCAAAGGTGGCTTATCGAGACACTCCCGATGCCCATCCATTATTGATGGTCGATCAAACGCTCTCCCACCTAAATTCACTGACAAATTCCGGCAAAATTACCCTTAATGAGGGTAAATATTGGATAATTTAGATATTATTCCGGCTCAAGGTTCAATACCCCCCCGGTTATACGCAATATTATGGAACCAATACTGATAGGCGCCATAGTTGCCTTTATTCTGATTGTTTTGTGGTTTTTTGCTACCTACAATCGCCTAATTGTAATGGAGCAAGAAGTTGAGAATGCATGGTCAAATATTGACGTTGTTCTACAAGAAAGATATGATTCCTTAGGAAACATGGCTCGTGCTGCTGAAGACTTTGCCAAAGGTGTTGAAAAAGATCTGTTTGAGCAATTTGCCAAGGCACGAATGGCAGCAGCAACGGCATCACAAAATGGAAATGTCGCAGGGGTAAATGCTGCTGAAGGAATGATGGCAAGTATTCTTCCAAGAATTTCCTTGGTAGCAGAAGACCATCCTGATTTGACAGCAAGCCCACTTTATGCTAATGTTCAGGAAGAAATTGATGAACAAAATGAGAGAATCGCAGATCGTAGAGAATTATACAATGCGAAAGTTCGCAATTGGAATGTCATCATTCGTCAAATTCCATCTAACTTTGTTGCAATGATTATGGGAGCAGAATCGAAAGACTACTTCGAGGCGACAAATACGGAGAATCCAGAACTCTTCGCACCATCTGCACGTGAATTAAGACAAGAAGATGAGCTAGACGAAATCAAGCATGATATTGAAATTATGGAAGCGGAGAAGCGCCTAGAAGAGTTGAAGCGCGGTTCTAATTGAAAGAACACTTCCGCGAGTTTGTGGATTACTCGGCGATGTGGATTGGACCACGTCAATTAGAAGGAGCAACTTGTGAAGAATTTCGCATCGATGTCGATGATGGAATTTCTCTTCGAGTATTAAGATGGTCGCCTATCGAAACAGATGCATCGAAAAAATATCCAGTCGTTGTCATACCGGGTTGGGGTTCAGTTTTCATTGGCTGGGAACCACTTCTGTCGGCTTGGGTAAAATGCCGCCCGATAATTTACATTGAAACCAGAGAAAAAGGCGGAACGTATTACAATAGAAAGGTTCGAAAATCAGATTTTCAAATGCATAAATATGGCCAAGATTTGCTAGCTGTTATGAAACACTTCAGATTAATTCCATCTAAACTCGACTGGTTTTCAGCATCGATGGGATCGACGATACTCCTCGATGCTTACCAATCGAAAAAACTTGGAGCGCGCTCATCTCTGATGCTCGCGCCTAATACACAATTCAATTTCCCTTGGTGGTCAAAAATTCTCATCAAATTTCCACTTCCAATCAAATTATTTGAGGCACTTCGATTTATCGCTGTGAAAGTAGTCACTGGAAAAGTCACTGAAGAAGGACAAAAAATACGTTATCGGAGAACATTGATGGCCCAAGACATTCGACGTCTAGTATATTCTGCAAGAATCAATATAGATTATGAGATGAACTTAGTAATGGACCACGTTAAGTTTCCAATCGGTTTGATGACAGCAAAAAACGACCATTTGCATGGCACGGAAGATGTTGAAAAACTAGGAATTGCATTACCAAATGGGAGAATTATTGAGGTTTTGAGCAATCAACATGTACACGAAGCAGCATCACTTCCTGAAATTGAAGACTTCTTCTCCAAAGCGATTGCCTGATGAAGGGCACCGTCGACACAAGGCCGAGTCTCATGCGTGACCAGGCTTCCTCATTCGATGTCGCTCGCGTTGTGCGCGAGCTTTCTGAAATGATTGGTGCTCGCGCACGAAAAGCCTACCAACCGCATTATGAACAGATTGTTATCAGATTAAGACCGACTGGAACGCCATCTTCAGATTTGGTTATTGTAAGAGGAAAACGACTCTATTTATCTCAACGCGATCGACCCATGCCAAGTCAACCATCACAATTCGCAATGGTCCTTAGAAAACATATGAATAACTCAAGATTGATTGCCGTCAAACAACTCGGTTTTGATAGAATAATCGAAATGACTTTCGAGCACGGAAGTGGTCGACTATACCTGATTATTGAATTATTCAGAGATGGAAATGTATTGTTGCTCGATGAAAATAAAGTCATTATTCAACCACTAACTCATGCTAAATATGCTAGCAGGACATTGAAACGAGGAGTTGAATATGTAGCACCACCAAGTGCAGTCGACCCAAGAGATATGAATCGAGAGATGCTCGATGAATTACTTGATGAAAGTCAAGAAAATCTGATTCGAACACTTGCCGCACGCGGAAATCTTGGAAGAATTTACGGAAGTGCAGTCTGTGCTAGTGCTGGAATTCCAGAAAAAGTTCTTGCTAATTCACTCAATAATGAACAACGTGACAAACTTGATACTGCAATTTCTTCGCTTCTTGATGAATTAATAGAGAACAAGAATAGTAAAATGTGGTTTGATGAGAAAAAAGCAATCAAAATTTGGGATGAAGCAAATGATATTCCCAGTCGGGATGAAGCTGCAATAGGTATAACTGAAATCTCGCCTATTCAACTCGATTATTTAGATGAAAATTTGATGGTTGAAATCCCATCCCTCTGTGATGGTTACGACTACGCTTTCGGTGCATATGACGCAGCTGCTTTCATCCGACGAGAAGAAGAGAAGTTAATCGATAGCGGTGAGGATGATCAAGTTCAGCAAGCAAAGCTTGACAGGCGCGCAGTACAACAAAAATCTGCTATTGATAAATTCCTAGCGCGTGCTGCTATTAGCCAAGAACTCGGCAAGGCAATTCAAGAAAATTGGGGTCATGTCGAAGATATCATGATGCAATTCAAACAAGCGATTGAACAAGAAACTTGGCAGGATGTTGCCAAGAAGGTCAGAAGTATTGTTTGGATTGATAGATTAGACCCGAAGAAGCAAACTTTTGTCGCATTTTTACCCGACGAAGAGGGAGAGCCCGGGGCAAGTATCACACTCGAGGTAAACAAATCAGTTCACCAAAATGCCCAACGTTATTTTGAAGATGCTCGGACTCAAAAGGACAAGGCAAAGGGTGCTGAAAAAGCTCTCGAAAACACACGTCAATCCCATTCAAAAGAAGAGAAAAGAATTGCCAAAGATATTGCAGCAGGAAAGGTAAAATTCGCGAAAAGAAGCAAACGATTTTGGTTTGAAAAGCACCGATGGGCGATGCTTCCTGGAGGTCATCTCTTAATCGGTGGGAGAGATGCAAAAGGCAATGATGCCATAGTCAAAAAACACCTAACTTCGAACGACGTGTATGTTCACGCCGACCTTCATGGTGCGCCATCTTGTTCATTGAAATTGAAGGACGGCTTTAGCGTCATAAGCGGCATCTCCAATCTGCCTGAAGGCGTAGTTTCATTACAGATTGTACAAAATTTAGGTGAAGGATGCGAGGATGCTCGAGACTTGGACGAAACCGTCCACGCTGAAGCCGCTCAACTCGCCACTTGTTGGTCTCGCGCTTGGGGAAGTGGAGGAGCGGCGGCAACCGCTTTCCATGTACGACCGAGTCAAGTTTCAAAAAAAACCGAAAGTGGGGAATCTCTTGGTAGGGGATCGTTTGTCGTTCGTGGAACGAGAAATTGGCACAGAGATTTACCATTGGAAATTGGAATCGGAATCTGTGTGATTAATGGAATTCCTCTTCCAATATGCGGAACTCCGAAAACTATCTCTGAGCACTTTCCAAGATGGGCAAAAATTTCTGCTGGCCAAGAAAAGAAAGAAGCGGTGGCGAATCGTATCGCCAAATCAACTGGCTTAGCTCAGGACGATGTGTTGTCAGCACTTCCGCCAGGAAATTGCTCAGTCGAGGACTACAACCTCATCGGTTCCTGAATACATCATACCTCAAGCAAATTCTCGAGAATTTCATTCAACGGTTGTGGATGTATCGTGACCTTGGCGCGAGGACCACTCTGGTGCAGTTATCGCATACAATGCTGCATCAACATAGTGATCATACAGCCACTCTCTATCTTTGGTAATCCCCTCAAGGCGCATACCCAATCTCTCGGCAACAGCACGGCTCGCAGTATTTTCGACTGCAGCCTCGAGGACTAAGCGACGCATTCCAACGTCCTCGAAAACATGCATCATTATCCTTTGACAACATCTCGTCACAATACCACGACCGGTGAAATCTTTCGCTAACCAATAACCAATTCCGCAACCTCGGTTCTGACTATCTATCCAATTCAGACCCACAGTACCAACCAATTCTTCATCCAAGTAAATGAGCCAATCTGCGGTCGAACCGTTCCCTCTATCTTTGATAGACATCTGAACCCAACCAATTTCGTCTTCTGGAGTTTGGGTTTTATCTAACCAAGGAAGCCATTCCCGAAGATACTCTCGATTGTGATTAATCTGTAAAAAGAGATCCGTCGAATCATTGATGGTCGGTGCGCGAAGTGTCAAATCATCTCCCACATCGAGAAACTCAGCAATCATGCCCAAATCAGAGAGGCCGAATTGCGTACCACAAGGACCGGACATTAATTGGCCGAGAATACCAAAACATTTCAATCGTACTGTTGGTAATATGCTCTATAATTCGTCAAAATAACTGAACGATTAGCAGGGTAATGATTCAAGAGTAGAGCGGCATCCCGAAACCATGAGTTCTAGTCCGCGGAATGGTAGTTGGACATATGGAGAATATTTACAATTACCAGAATTATTGAATCTTCAAGCAGAAGAAAGAGGAATTTCTAATGATGAATTACATTTTATCATTGTACACCAAACATTCGAATTATGGTTCAAACAAGTAATTTGTGAATTATCTCTAGTTCGGGACATCTTGACTCAAGAAAATGTTCTTGAATCCGATATACCAAAAGCTTGTGACCACCTTGGCCGTACCTCTGAGATATTCCGCTTGATGGAAAATCAATGGAGTGTCCTCGAAACCCTCACCCCACAAGGATTTCTAGCATTCCGGGATGGATTAGGAACTGCGTCAGGTTTCGAATCTTACCAAGTTCGTGAATTTGAACTTCTTCTTGGTTTAAAGCAAGAAGATAGACTATACAAAATGGATGTAATCGAGCAATTTAGAATATTGGCAAAGAATTCCGAACATGATGCTGCAATTCTTGCTCGTCTTGAAGCGATTCAAGCTAAACCAACACTCTTCGACTCGCTTCTAAAGTGGATAGAACGAACACCGATAATGGGTTCTGCCTATGGCGATGAGGGCGATGAATTAGTAGTTTCAGATTATGTTGATACTCACCTCGCTGGACATCAAGCGGTGTGCGATTCAGCGATTGCTCGATTAGGAGATCAAGGTGCTAATCATGCCAAGGCAGCAGTTGCAAGATTTGACGCAGCACAAATTGCAGCGGAAAATTTCCTACGACCAGATGGAGAAGTAAATCGGGCTCGCGCCGGCTTATTATTTATCGAATCATATCGTGAATTGCCACTCTTAACATGGCCGAGAAAAATGATAGATGCTATGGTTGAACTAGAGGAATTAATTGTCAAATGGCGACATTCCCATGCTCGAATGGTCGAAAGAATAATGGGAAAGAGAATGGGTACTGGAGGTTCTAGTGGAGTAGATTATCTCGATGACACAACTAAATATCGAATCTTCAAAGATCTCTGGGCAGTTCGGACAATTTTAATTAAACCTCAGCAAAGACCCAAATTACTCAATAGTAAATTTTACGGTTTTAATGTTGAAAACTAATTGAATAATCCGGTGTAAGAATCGCACCATTCATATTTGATACCGCTTTCGTCATCGGCATGTCCAAGGCAGTAATCGTCGGATATGCTCGGACACCTTTCGGCAAATACCGAGGCGCTTTGTCTTCATACTCAGCAACAGAACTTGGAACAATGGTCGTCAAAGAACTTCTAGAACGTACAAACATCGATCCAAAGAGTGGGGATATCGATCAAATATACATGGGTCAAGTTTTGCAATCAGGAGCAGGACAAGCTCCAGCAAGACAGGTTGCACTAGGTGCAGGATTACCATATTCAACCCCTTGTACAACTATCAACAAGGTTTGTGGTTCGAGTCTAAAAGCAGCAATGATTGCAGCTAGTGACATCATGGCAGGACAATCAGAAATTATCATTGCAGGTGGTATGGAATCTATGTCGAATGCTCCCCATTTCATCAGAAATGCTCGACGTGGTGATGAGATTTCTTACCAAGATTTGAAATCAAATTTGATGCATGACGGATTGAGAGATGCTTATGATGGATCTTCGATGGGCATGACTGGGGAAACAATCTCTCACGAACATAATCTAACAAGAGAACAATCAGATGCTTATGCGATTCGTTCGCATGCCCTTGCTAACGCTGCTTGGAAGAAAGGGTGGTTTGCAAAAGAATCGATAGTAATGAATGAATTATCTATCGATGAAGGAATACGCACAAATACAGATATGACCATTCTATCAGATCTACCCCCCGCGTTCAAAGAAGATGGGCAGGTCACCGCTGGAAATTCTAGTCAAGTCTCTGATGGCGCATCCGCTGTCTTGATTGCATCAGAAGAAATTGCAATTTCAAAAGGCTGGCCTATTCTTGCTACCATCGTAGATTATGTTACATCTGGAGTTGAACCAAATAGAGTAATGTCTGCTCCAATTTCTGCAGTTGAGATGTTATTAACTCGAAATAATTTGGAGATTTTAGACATTGATATAGTCGAACACAACGAGGCTTTCGCTGCTGCATCAGTCGCGGTTCAAATGGCTCTCAGTGTCCCAGAAGATCGTTTCAATATCCATGGTGGTGCAGTCTCGATTGGTCATCCATTGGGTGCTACTGGAACTCGATGTCTGATGACCGTTACAAATGCACTAAATCGAATCCGAGGGAAACGAGGAATCATCACCATTTGCCTAGGCGGCGGAAATGCGGTCGGTATGTTGATTGAGCGTTAATCTCACAATGTCAATTTCAAAATTTCAAGTCTAAACCGCCCCCATAGGGGGCGTATCAACAGTCAATGCCCTTATGTGGGAGTCGCTGGTCGCGCGCCATCATGGTCAAGCCAGCAAGAGCCCACACACGCTTCGAAAAAGCACGAATTATCGGTGCTCGCGCTCTACAGATTAGCATGGGCGCTCCACTATATGTTTCAGAAGATGAACTCCGAGAAAGTTTCTCAAACGAATTAATTCAACTATATGGAGTCGACGAAGCCAAAGAACGAGTCGTCCTAGACCCTATGAAGATTGCAACTCTTGAATACGAAACTCACAGAATCCCTATCGATGTCGACCCTCACCTAGATGAATGAATTTAGGTTGTGACTTCAAATTAAGGTAGTGCCCATATGGGATTCAACAGAATCCAGACCAAGCAATTGACTGCCGTACTTATCGGCATCACTTTCATAGTCATTATGCTCGGTGGTATCGTCCGAATTTATGATGCCGGTGAATCCTGCCCGGATTGGCCAACATGCTTCGGAAGTTTTGGATTCGATGTTTCAGAAGCAGATCAAGAAGCTTGGTGGGATGCTAATCCGGATGAAATCGATTCACGAGGATCTCTCCATCGTTACACATCATTCGAAATTTTCACCGAGTGGTTTCATAGATTAATCGCGGGTTCAATTCTCGGGCCATTAGTTTTGTTAAACTGGTGGCTTGCCAGGAAGGAAGAAGGGCTAACCACAGAAGTAAAATTAGTATCTTCCATCTCAGTTGGCCTAATTATTTGGCAAGGTATTATCGGTTGGTATACCGTAAAAATGGACAACGAACATTGGTCGGTGGCTTTGCATCTCGCTTCAGCACTAATGTTCATGATGAGCCTTATTTGGATGTGGCTCACTATCGCTCGCGACCGTAAAGAAGAACCAGATTGGATAACCTTTGACCCGATTTTGGCAAATTCTTGGCATAAAAGAATCGCTTGGCTCTCACTCGCCACTCTTCTAACATTATTCACTGGTGTCTTCGTAGCTACAACTCCCGGTGCTAACCAAGCTTGCGGAGTTGGTGGATTTCCGAATACATGGCCTCTATGTAATGGAGAGTTGTTTTCGAAAATATCTGATATTTTTGCTCAATCACAACTCATTCATCGATTATTAGTTGGGATTGTTGAGCTTGCTTTAATCGCTGCATCAATCTTAATTTGGAGAGAAAGTGATGATGGACAGTGTGGAAATTTACTTTCAAAATGGATTTACTTAATCTCAGGGATATTTTTGTTGAATCTATCACTTGGTGGATTGTACGTACTTTCTGCAAAAGTGGATGGATTCGAAATCGTCTACGATGAATTACTCTCACTGTTTCATCTAATGTTTGCTTCGATTACTTTCCTTTTACTTGCCACCATCTGGACAAGCATGAAAGTCATCTCGTTTTACGAGTCTAGCCCAGAAAATATCGAGTGATTATTGAGCACTGGATTTCATAGGTACATACTGCTGGGATGAGTTGTGACTTCAGCGACAAGTCTGCACCGTACTCTACTGGCGTTGACAAAACCGACAGTAGTCGTCTTGCTTCAAGTGACCGCTCTTTGCGCGGTTCTTTCACACGATCTTCTTGAAGCAGGGGGGGTTTCAAATATGGATTTTACATCGAGTTTTAAAACGATAATCTTCGTCTTTATCGGCGGTTATCTAACCGCCGGTGGTGCTAATTCAATCAATATGTGGTTTGATCGTGACATCGATCCAATCATGGAAAGAACTGCAAATCGGCCGATACCATTAGGAGAAATTTCTGCAAATGCTGCACTCATTTTCGGGATTTCAATTTCGATAATCGGTGTTATTTGGTTCAATATAATGACAAATTCAGTCGCAGCATTCTGGGCTGCATTCAGTATTCTTTTCTATGTATTCATCTATTCGATGTGGCTGAAACGAAACTCGACTCAAAACATCGTCATTGGCGGCCTTGCAGGTGCTACACCCCCGGTAATCGGTTGGGCGGCAGCGGTAGGTGACCTATCATTATCGACCGATTCTGCAAACTCATTTCTCAATTCAATTTTTGACCTCGGCAGCATCATGCCGTGGTTTTTATTGCTGGTAATTTTCCTATGGACTCCGCCTCATTTCTGGGCTCTAGCGCTATATCGTTCGGAAGAATATGAGAAAGTCAACGTACCGATGTTACCCGGAATCAAAGGAGCGAAGCGAACATTATTTGAGATGAAAATTTACACTATTCTCCTAATCCTACTATCATTCCTAGCTCCAGCAACAATGGATGGAATTGATTCCGCTGACCCAATTTACCATATCTATGGTTGGACAATTATTGCTATATCGATTTGGTATGGTTCAACCGTATTCAAAATCCTCCCTGATGAAGAAAAGGATTCGAGCGGTAGAATTCCATCGGCAGCCCGCTCATTTTGGGTATCTATGATCTACCTTGCGTTGATATTTGTTGTCGTCGTCACAGCCAGTGCTGGACAATTTGGCGCTATTCTCGGCGCGATTCTAACAGTTGTTGTCATCGGCCGTAATGAATTGAAAGCAAGAAAACAAATCAATCCATTTCAAACCGATTAGTCCCGAATGATTCAAACGCTGGCAGCCTCGTTAAGCGAGTGGAGCGAAGGAGGAGATAGCCATGAAAGAGAGTGAACTAATCTTTGATTGGAATACTGTTGATTATGAAATTAAGCGAAATTCATCAAATCATCCTCATGGAATTTGGTTCGATGATGAGACGCTCAGAGACGGTTTGCAAAGCCCTAGTGCAAGAAATCCAACGATTGAACAAAAGATCGAATTGATCGATTATATGGAAAAACTCGGGATTCAAAAAGTCGACTTGGGCCTACCAGGAGCAGGCCCTTTTCATGTTGGACACATCGATTCGATGCTGGCTCATATGGGTGAAAATAGTTACGAATTACGCCCTGGATGTGCGGTTCGAACTGTCGTAGGAGATATTGAGCCGCTCATCGATTTACAAGCAAAACACGAGCGACAAATTCAGGCTAGTGCATTTTTGGGAACCAGCCCGATTCGTCAATATGCAGAGGGCTGGACGATGGAGAGAATTCTTTCGACCGCGGAAAAAGCTGTGTCTTTCGCAGTCGACAACGATATCCCAGTGATGTTTGTGACCGAGGATACGACGAGGAGTAAACCCGAAGAAATCAAAGCGGTTTACACTCGAGCAATGGAGCTGGGAGCTGACCGCATTTGCATCTGTGATACCTGCGGTCATGTAACTCCGAACGGTGTACGAAAACTGCTAACATTCATCCAAGACGAAGTTATTCCGGATGCAGGATTCAAACGCCGTGATATCGAAGTAAATTGGCATGGTCATCAGGACCGCGGCCTTGGAGTCGCTAACAATCTGGCTGCTGTCGAATCCGGAGCCGATGTAATCCACGGAACCGCTCTCGGAGTCGGCGAACGAGCGGGTAATGCTCCGCTCGATCAAACCCTCGTCAACCTATCATTGATGGGCGTGATAAATAATGACCTTACAGCCCTCAATGATTACATGAGAAAAGCACACGAATATATCGAAGTCGCATTACCACACAATTATCCAGTCTTTGGTGAAGATGCATTTGAAACAGGAACAGGTGTGCATGCGAGTGCAGTTATCAAAGCCATAAAAAAAGGCGACCAATGGTTAGCTGACCGCGTTTATTCAGGTGTTCCTGCTCAAGAATTTGGCCTTAAACAAATAATTCGAATCGGTCATATGAGTGGACGATCGAACATTATTTGGTGGCTAAAACAGAATGGTTACGAAGCTAATGATGAATTGATTGCTCATATGTTCGAAGTGGCAAAAAGTCAGCGGCGAATGATGACTGATGAAGAGGTAAAAACATCCATTGCTGAGTTTCAAGCATCATGAGCAAATTGCTTACACCCACAGGGAACGACTAAAACCCCTTCAAAGAGCAACGTCAAATATGCGCACCTCATTCGCAGTACTGACGATTCTTTTACTTGCGCCCATATCCGGAATTGTCTCAGGTGATGCTGTGCCTGAATTAGATTTGGAAATTGGCGAAGAGAATATTCTTCCAACTTATTCACGCGCAGTTCAATTAGCATTCGCACGTGTCTCTGATATGGATCAATATTCGATTGAGACTCTAAAGTCGACCAATGATTGGCTTATCGTAACTCAAGTCTCAATCGAAAAACAATTTTTGTTAAAATCGGCACCTGAAGAGATTCGCATTGCACCGATTTTACGTGGTGCTTTTATCTGGACTTTCGATGCACCGCTAGATGCAATATCATCTCTTGAAGAATCAGTATTACGAGGTGAGATTGAATCTTTCTCGCCAATGATCGAAAAGCAGCAAACACCTCGAAGCGCGCCGAACGATGAAAATTTTACCCAGCAATGGCACCTAGAAAACACCGGCCAAACTTGGGGAACTGTTGGTGAAGATGCGAATGTAACGGGGGTTTGGGATTATTTCACTGGGACTGGAATTACCATTAGTGTCGTCGATGATGGATTAGATAAAGATCATCCAGATATTTCACCTAATTACTCACCTACCCATTCCTATGATTGGTGCAATAATGATGCAGATCCAAGTCCTTCAAGTTGGAATGGGCACGGTACAGCCGCAGGTGGTGTCGCTGCTGCTGCTGGCGACAACACAATTCACGTCGCCGGTGCAGCTTACGATGCTACAATCGCTGGCTCAACTCTAATCGCCTGTTGGGCAGGAGATGCGACGGAAGCAAACGCGCTAAGTTATCACCAGAATGATATCGATATTTACACAAATTCCTGGGGACCTAGCGATAACGGACAAACTCTGGAGGCACCCGGTCCTCTGACGTTAGCTGCGATGGAAGATGATGTTTACAATGGTCGAAATGGCTATGGAAATATCATTACTTGGGCAGCTGGAAATGGTCTTGACAATAATGATAACGTAAATTACGACGGCTATGCTAGTTCAAGATATGCAATCGCCGTCGCTGCGATAACCCATTATGGTGAACAATCATATTACTCGGAGCCCGGAGCAAGTATACTCATCGCAGCCCACTCTAATGGTGATGGTGAAGGAATCACAACTACCGATATTCATGACGACCCAAATAACAGTTCAGACGATGCTGGATATGACAATGGAAATGTCACACACACTTTCGGTGGAACCTCCAGCGCTACACCACTGGCCGCTGGAGTAATCGCGCTAATTCTTGATGCAAATGAAAATTTGACTTGGCGCGACATTCAGCACGTTTTGGTTCAGAGCGCCAGAAAAAATGATGCATCTGATTCGAGTTGGGGAATTAATGGAGCGAACCATGACGTCTCCCACAAATACGGATTTGGTGCTATAGATGCCGGTGCTGCGGTCGCTCTGGCTCAGAATTGGACAAATGTTGACGAAGAAATAAATTCTACATTCGGCCCTTACAGCCCAGCAACCACTATTCCTTCAAACTCAGCTTCATGGACCGAATTCACGACATCTGTTACCGACGATATGCAGATTGAGAGTGTCGATGTTATAGTCGACATTGACCACCCTAGTCGAGGTAACCTCGAAATAGTTCTAGTATCACCAGATGGAACAGAATCTTGGCTGGCCGAGGAACACTCCGATAGCAATTCAGATTATTCGAATTGGATGTTCAATACCGTTCAACACTGGGACGAGGGAGCATTGGGAACTTGGACTCTGAAAGTTAGAGACGATACAGCCGGAACAGCGGGAACGCTCAACTCATGGGAAATGATTCTACATGGAATTGACATCGATCTCGACCATGACAATGATGGATTGAGTGATGAGAACGAAACTAATGTTTACGGTACCGACCCTTACAATGCAGATACCGATAATGATGGCTTGAATGATTACGATGAAATCGTCATTTATGGAACAAACGCTACAATGCCAGATACAGATTTAGATGGGCTTTCTGATTCAATTGAAATCTCAGTTTACTCGACCGACCCGTTAGATTCCGACTCTGATGACGACGGATTATCCGATGGGGTAGAAGTCAATTATTGGTCGAGCGACCCATTGGTATACGATGCTGATTCGGATGGAGATTTATTCTATCATTTTGATGATTGCGATGACAATAATCCAGATATCAACCCCGGTAAACCAGAGAAATTGAATAACTATGATGATAATTGTGATGATTATATCGATGAGGGGTTCAATTTCACCGACCGAGATAACGATGGATTACGGGATTGGCCAGAATACCATATTCACGGCACTGATTATCAAGATTCAGATACGGATAATGATGGTTTGAGCGATGGTGAAGAAGTCAATACCTATGCTGCTGTCGGTGCCAATCCATTAATCGTAGATGCAGATGCGGATGGGGATGGCTGGTATTGGTTCCAGGATTGTGCAGATAATGACGAATATAGAGCACCCGGTCTGCCAGAAATCCTCGATGGAATCGATAACGATTGTGATTTTATCATCGATGAAGATTTTTGGTCAATCGATACCGATAACGATGGATTGTTTGATTATGATGAATATCATAATTTTTCTACAAATCCGAACGATGGAGATACAGATGATGATGGATTACCAGACGGGTCTGAAATCAACACCTACGCGGATTTGGGGGCAGACCCTTTAGTCCCAGATGCAGATGATGATTCGGATGGCTGGTACTGGTTCCAAGATTGTGATGACAATGATAACGAGCGCTCGCCATCTATCGCTGAAATGCTAGATGGAAAGGACAATGATTGCAATGATGAAATCGACGAAACTTTTCATGATACTGATCACGATACAGATGGATTATCTGATTATGATGAATTCCACCTTTACAATACAGATTACATGACAGAAGATTCTGATGAAGATGGCCTGACCGATGGTGATGAAGTAATCGTCAGAGGTTCGAATCCCAATTCTTACAATTATGACAAGGATGAAGATACCTTCTACGATTACGAAGATTGTCAAGATCTAGTTCCAGAAATCAATCCAGCCGCTAGTGAAATTTGGAATGGATGGGATGATGATTGTAACGACCTCGTCGATGATAACCTTGAGCGAATAAATTTAGTTTACACCTCACCACAATATGGTTTGCCTAGCGCATGGGATGCTGTAAATGAAACTCTAGTAATCGGAATTAACGGAATCCCGTCACAAATCGAAACTCAAATTACTTGGACAATCAATGGTTATAATTTGCAAAATAACCTTTCTTCAGAAGATTCAAGGATCGATATTCTAGTTCTTGATTGTGACCGCCAGATCGATGAATTAACTGCTATCCTGTGTTCGAATGGGTCATCGCCACAAACCATACAAGCTGTTATGATAGACTCTGGAATTACGACGACATTTTCATGGGATATTCAGATGGATGTTTGGATTCCACCACCGACTTTCAGCGAGAAAATTCTCGGATTCTTAACATCAAGTTTCGGTTTAGCATTCATTTTAGTAGCCTTACTAACCATTCTAGGTATTACTGGAGCTGGAATTTTACGTCTCAAACACAAGAGGGAATTGAAGAACGCATATTCCGCTTACAATATTACACCTCAAAGTGGGGCCCTACCTGCTGAACATCGAAGATACGAATTACCCTCTGCACCAGACATTTCTGCGATGATTCATTCAAAAGACGAGACTATTGTTCCCCCCCCTCCCCTGGATTTACCATTGCCTCCCCCTTCTACACCGGATGATACGCCAACCATTTCAGCTAGAACACCAGACACTGAGGATGTTTCTGAAATTGTCGAGCTTTCGAGCAGGCCTGCAACTGAAGATGATGATGAAATAGTTGAATTGATCGATTTGCCTGCTCGAGTAGTCGATGATTCTGATGAAAATTAATAATACGGATTATTCCGATTCTTCTTCGATGTCCAAACCACTCTGATGACCCCATTCGGCATCGGGAGAACCGCCAGACCATTCACCAGCGATTGCAATATCTTCGACGTCATCATCTTCTCTCCAAGGCGGTTCACCATCTGAACCACAAATAATCAAACACCCTTCTACATCGAGACGTTTTCTGAGAGTTTTTATCCCACGAACAACCGGAAGTAGGTGACCAATTGGTGTTCCTGCGGTAACGAACGGGTGGGTGGCGGTGCCAATCAATAAACCGCGTGAAGGGGCATGAATATTGTGAGAAACACCTGGGCATTCAGGATCGGTAACCGTCGCGACAATCTCGCCATCTTCGACAAAACTTCCAGCAGGGGCGAGAACATCTAGCAAACCGCCTTGATCGGAGCGAATCCAAGTCGAACCTGAGGCGATTAATCGGAATGGCGGCCGACTTGGATAGCCAGGAATCATTCGAAGGCTCCGTAATACATTCAAAACACCGTAAATTGCTACTTGAACGGATTCAGGATCGGCTTCGTTTGAGCCACCCCCTTCGTAAGTGATACATCCAATCTTAGCTTCATTTGCAGTCCGGCGAAGGGATCCTTTTGGCCCAACATTGTCAAGAATCGCTTCGATACCGAAGGCTCTAGCGATTCGATTGGATTGAGGATGAGCTAAATTAGCACGAATTTGGGGCATATTTGTTCGACCTGGAGCTGCAGTATGCAAGTCGACAATATGATCTGAACCTTCGATTAGAGTTTTCCATATCTGGTTAGCAACACGAGAAGTAGTATTGCTATCTGTTCGGCCAGGAAAGTTGCGATTCAAATCTCGGCCGTCGGTAATATATCGACTTTGACGACGATAACCGGGCAAATTAACGATTGGAACAATCCTCAACGTTCCGGCAAATACAGATGGATCGATATCATTGTCTTCACCGAGAAAATTCGGACCACAAAGATAGGTCAAAGCCAGTGGACCAACCAATTCATTTCCGTGAATTGCGCCTAGCACGGTCACCACAGGACCTGGGCGAGTTCCGTGAACAATCGTCACTGGAATTGGCCAAGATTCACCGATTTCTACATCTAATAAATTAAATTCAACCTGACGAATTGTTCCTGGTTTGATTCGTTTTCGGGCGAAAACATGGTTTTTTTGTCCAGAATCACGCGACCATTTTTTCGGAGTTGGTGATTTTTTGTTAAGTGCTTTTTCAATCTCTTTGCGTCGCTTAGGAGACAATTGATTTGCGACCTTCAACGGTGCATGGCGCCGACGCTTCGCTCGAGGAGCTGGGCTCTCAACAACATCCCTCTCAACGGAGGATTTTCCATCTTCGTCTCCAGACAACGATAGTGCCAGAAGGTCATTAGATTAAGAGGATGCGTCGGAGAAATCTATGGAATGATTCAATTCCTTAACCCTCTTGTGATAAGCATGGTAGATACAGACTCGCTTTCAGTCCAAGAAATTCATGCACCAAATAGCATCTGTTTCGGCTGTGGTCCAGCAAATGAAAAAGGTCTAAAAATTAGGTCGATGAGAACTGAAAATGGTCTGGAATTAGAATTCTCCCCAAAAATAGAGCATCAAGCATTTCCAGGAATGGTCAATGGCGGCATCATCGGAACATTACTCGATTGTCATGGAAATTGGACGGCTGCAATCGCATTGATGGATCAATCTGAAGATTCACATCCACCTTGTACTGTCACCGCCTCCTATTCGATAAAATTGCGACGACCGACACCTATTGGCAAGACTCTGAAAGTAACTGCAAATGTCAGTGAAATGTGGGAAGACCGAGCGAAGGTCGAAATGGCACTTTGGGCGGATGGGAAAGTGTGTGCAACCGGTGAAGGGCTTTTCGTAGCAGTGAATGATGGCCATCCCGCTTACCATCGCTGGAACTAATCCGACACGACATCCTTTAGAACAGCCAATTCTGAGTATATCCGTGGCGCACTCCAACGATGGCCCAGAAAGGCGAGTCGATGCCTTAGGACTGTCCAAAAAAATTGTTGATCTGCTTCGGGATGAATGGGGCATTGAGAATCTGTTTCCGCCGCAGGCAGAAGCACTGCCATCGGCGCTCGCAGGCAAGAATTTGATGTTGACCATTCCGACTGCGAGCGGAAAATCACTTGTAGCGCATCTGACTATTGTTCATAGGTTGACTACAGATTTAGAGGGACTTCGTGCACTGTATATCGTCCCATTGAAAGCTCTCGCGACTGAAAAAGTTGAGGAATTACGTGAAATCGGGAATGTGGTTGGATTACGCGTCGGTCTGGCAATAGGTGACCGTGAGGGTGAAACTGGTTCAATCGAAGATTGCGATATTCTTGTTTGTACGAGCGAAAAATTAGATTCTTTACTTCGTTCTCGCTCGGAATTATTGAATAAAATTGGTATCGTTGTTAGCGATGAATTCCATCTTCTTCACGACCCTGGACGTGGGCCTACACTTGAGGTATTACTCTCAAGAATTCGTCATCAACGACCCGATGCCCAAATCATTGCCCTCTCAGCTACTGTTGGAAATTGTGAAAAATTAGCAAATTGGCTCAATGCAGAATTAATTCAATCTGATTGGAGGCCTGTCGCACTACATTCTGGAACCTTGACTGGCCTTGATGTTAGAATACATCGCATCGATGGAACCGGAACAGAAGAATGGCCAGAACCTAGAGAAATTCAAGGAAGAACAACTCGATCTCTACAAGCTGCTTTGGACGATACAGTACGAGTCGGGGGACAATTGTTAGTTTTCGTAAACTCACGTGCTAGTGCCCAAAAAGAAGCCCGTGAATTAGGTAAACATATCCGAAAGAAAATAGCTGATCAAGACCCTATTTATGACCCCGATTTATCGGATAAATGGAATGATTTAGCTGATTCATTCACCCGCAGAGAAGATACATCTGCAATGGGCGGTCGACTCGCAAATGCAATTCGGGGCGGAGCCGCATTTCACCATGCAGGGTTAACCGGAGGACAACGGAAAAAAGTCGAAGAGGCATTCAGAAAGGGGGACATTCTTTGTATCATTGCCACACCTACACTGGCTCAAGGAGTGAACCTTCCAGCTCGACGAGTGGTAGTTCGAGACGTGCGACGCTGGAATACCGCTGCAGGCCGAACCCTACCGATGCCTGTAATGGAAATTCGACAAATGATGGGGCGCGCAGGGAGGCCGAAATACGATCGGGTTGGAGATGCATGGCTACTAGCTAAGAATAAAGATGAAGAATTCGATTTCGTTGAACAATTCTTACTCAGTGATCCCGAAGACATCACTTCGAAACTAGCTAATCCTACCGCTCTTCGACCAGAAGAAGATCCTGCACTATTGATGCACGTACTTTCGATGATTTCTACGGGCGGAATGAAAGATCGCGACTCACTTGATCGATTCTTCAACAAAACTTTCCTCGCTACACATATGGATGCTGAAGTTCTCGCCAGTCGAATAGATGAGGTTATTTCTTGGCTGGCGAAAAATGAAATGATCACAAAAGAAGGAGAATCTGAAGAGGTTAGAAAAAGAATTCTCGCCGACGAGCAGATCGAGTTATTGACAGAAGAATGGGAAGATGATTTGCCATCTTGGGCAAATTCAGCCTCATCGCTTTCCGAACTTGATATTGCAAAACAATCATCCGATAGCCAACCTAAACTCACGCCTAGAAAAGGGCCAGCAATTTTTGGATTTAAGAAAGCGAGCACTTTCGAATTTGAAGAACCCGAAACACCAGAATTGCCAACGATGACCTATAGGGCAACAATTCTAGGCGAAAGGGTTTCACGACTTTATCTCAACCCTATTTCTGGAAGAATTCTCAAGGATGGTTTGACGCTAGCGATGAAAATTCTAACCGGTGAAAATGCACAAGGTCAAGTTTCACCGATGAGCTTCTTACACCTCGTTGCTTCAACACCTGATTTCATGCCATTATGGCCGAGAAAAGGTGATTATGACGCAATTCAGGCTTCTTTACACGGCCATCAAAGAGAATTTCTCACCGATTCTTTTGACCTCGATGAAGAAAATCGAATGAAAGGTGTGCTAGTATTACAATCATGGATAGAAGAATCTAGTATGAGCGGAATTGAAGAGGAGTGGGGAGTTCAACCAGGTGATTTACGAGGCCGAGTTGAACTTGCTGAATGGCTATTATTCGCTGCTCGAAGTATTTTAGCTAATGATGATGAATTGTCATCTATGGATAATAACGCACACAGAATTTTAGTTGAATCTTTAGACGAAATTCATCGGCGTATTCGATACGGATGCAAAGCGGATCTCCTCGGATTAGTCTCACTCAGAGGAGTAGGAAGAGTTCGGGCAAGAGAGATGGCAAATTTACTCGGAGTTTCGAATGCTGCAGATATTGCAGAATTAACTGAAAAAGATAAATCAAAATTATCCGACCTGAGAGGATGGAGCCCAAAGTTAGTTGAAAATTTGATGAATACCGCTGGACGAGCGATTCGTAGGAAAAAATGAACACCAGCCTTCTTCAAGCAAAGGCCATCGGGAGTCGTGGATGGTTATCACCCAGTGCCATGGTTTCCTGCCTGGCCAATCGAATTTTCTAATGAAATACAAAACCCATTGGAAATTGTCACTCTATTCGATGAATGGCGTCCAAATAACCGCTGGCTCTTGATGACATTTGAAGCAGCAGCCAGCGAAGTTCACCTCTGGACTACATGGTTTGCAGTAAGGCGCCTGGAAGAAAAAAATAAGATGATTGCGAGAAAAATCGATGCTGAATTTCTGAGATTGATAGCCGGGACAAGACAGATAAAAATTGCTTTTGATAGAGCCGGTTTACGAATTGGTGATACTGCAGCTTGGATTCTTTACTTGCCTGAATTTGAGATTTCAACTACATTTGGACAAACAAAAATTGATCGAGAGGTTTACAATAATAATCAAATAGATGCAGAGAGATTATCTGAACACTTGAATGCTCGAATAATAGCACAGAGGCCATTTCCAAATGTAGAAGGATTGGTTCGAATTGGGGCAATAACGGAAGGAGAAAAAATTGCTTTAAACAAGTGTGAAGATGCTTATTTATTACATTCTGCGATGAGTGAATTATAAGAAAAACCTAACCTAGTTTGAGTCACACTGATAGGGTGAGGCCGAGAGCGCAGGATGGCGATATCATGTCAAAATTCTACGGATTCCGAAAGTGCACATATTGTGAGATTGAATGTACCCCTGGAAATTTTGTTGACCACCAATCTCAAAGATTCTGCTCAGCATGCTGGGTACAGCATGAAAATCCACAGCACCCAGACCTTGAGTCGATTAGAGAAAAAGTGAAAACTGCTGCAAATACATGGAAATTTACTAAAAAATCAAGGGATGAATACAAGCTTCCAAATGGGCCAAATCCAGTAAATAATTAAGGTGATTTCATGTCATTTGTGCCGTCTGATTTTGATGCTACCAAATGGGAAAACATCGAGCCGTTCATGAAGGAATTGAAGGATCGGAAACTTAGTTGCTCAAGCTGTCTAGAAAAATTCATTCACGATAGATCTTCTCTCGGTGAATTTATTTCTGAGACTCGGGCTAAAATTTATATCAAAATGACATGTTTTACCGATGATAAAGAAGTACAGAAATCTTGGATGGATTTCGTCGAAAACATTGAACCAAAATTATCAGAATATAGTGATATTTTGAATAGAAGAATTATCAATCATTCATCGGTTGGAGAACTTCCAGATAAATATTCAGTAATGCTTCAGGGTTTGAAGACTAACATCGATATTTTCAGAGAAGTAAATATTCCTCTAAAAACTCAAGACACAAAATTAGTAACTGAATATAATGAAATCTGTGGCGCACAAACCGTACAATTTGATGGTGAAGAAAAAACCTTTTCGATGATGGCAATTTACCTAGAAAATACAGACCGTACAGTTAGGGAAGCTGCTTATCGTGCAATCGATGAAAGACGGATGCAAGACGCTGAACGCATTTCAGAAATATATGATGAATTAATTCAAATCCGACATCAAACCGCTCTGAACGCAGGATTTGAAGGATTCCAACAGTATATGTTTGCAGCAATGCATAGATTTGATTACACAATTCAAGATTGTTTAAAATTCCATGATTCAATTGAAGCAGTCTGCCAGCCTCTTCGTCATCAAAATGATGAGAAGAGGCGTACAACACTTGGATTGGATTCCTTACGTCCATGGGATCTCTCTGTCGACATCCTCGGCCGGTCACCACTCGTTCCATTCAATGAAATCAACGAAATGGTTGAAGGATGTTCAAATATATTTCATTCTATGTCCGATGAATTAGGGAATTTATTTGATGAATTAGACGCAAATGATTGCCTCGATTTAGATAGTAGAAAAGGGAAGGCTCCTGGAGGGTACCAATATTACTTGCAAAAGAGTCGCTTGCCATTCATTTTCATGAACGCAGCAGGGACTCAAAGAAATGTCGAAACAATGATTCACGAAGCCGGTCACGCATTCCATTCATTCTTTTCTGGACATCTCGAACTCATGCATGAGCGTGATGCTCCTATCGAATTCGCTGAAGTTGCATCTATGTCCATGGAATTAATGACGCATCCACAGTGGGAAGAATTTTACAATCCTGAAGAAGCAAATCGTGCAAGACGTGATCATTTAGATGGAATTATTTCTTTCTTACCTTGGATGGCGACAATCGATTCTTTCCAGCATTGGATTTACGCCAACCCAGGGCACACCAGAGAAGAACGAATTACCAAATGGTTGGAAATTGGGGAAAGGTTTGGCGCAAAAATTAACTTTGAGGATTTTGAAGAATCTAGAGTCGTTTCATGGCAACGACAAGGCCATCTTTTCGGAGTTCCATTCTATTATGTCGAATATGGAATTGCTCAACTAGGTGCTTTACAGATGTGGCAATTCCATCGACGAGATGAATCGGACGCCCTCGAACGATACAAAGCGGGTCTATCTTTGGGATACACGAAAGGTTTGACTGAATTATTTGAAGCGAGTGGGCTGAAATTCTCGTTTGAACAAGAACATGTGGAGAAACTCATCAATGAGGTTAACACTGCTCTCGATGAACTTCCGGCTTGACCGGCAACATCATCTTGGTAAAGCCAATGACATAGTTGAGGTAGTCGTTTGAGCGAAATGAAAGATTTGAGTTATTTTCAAAAAATTCAACGTTTTAGTTGGAATGCGAGAATGTATTTACTCCATATATTTGGTATGGATGTTATCCATGGTGCTTGGGAAGTACTCTTCAATCTCTACTTACTTCAATTAGGGTTTGGTATCGAATTTATTGGTATTAGAATCGCAGTAATGGGAGTTGTCGGAGCAATTTCATCAATTCCTGTTGGTAAATTTTCAGACAGAATAGATCGAAAATGGGGTTTTATCATCGGAGATGGTGGAGGAGCAATCGCCTCACTGATTTTGATAACCACAACCAGCGCAAATGTGATTCTCGCCTTTTCTGCAATAGGGGCAATTTTCGGAACATTACATCATGTCACAGAAATACCTTTCATGGCAGAAAATTCGGCTAAAGAAGAACGTATCCACTTATTTTCAGTCGGCTCTGGATTTAGGACATTAGCAGCGATGATGGGTGCAATCATAGCCGGTTACCTTCCAGCGTATCTTTCAACTCTTTACGTCAATATTACCGTTATCGAAGCATATAGATTGGCCGTTGAATTCAGTATCGCCTGGTGGTTCCTCTCATTGATTCCTGCATTCTTACTACAACGATATGAATCTGAAGAAGATGCGAAAGCGCGTTCTGAAGTCGTCGAGAAAAAGGGCTTATTTGGAGGAATCCAAAATCCAATTGTCATACGTAGATTCATAATTATCTCTTCATTATTATCATTCGGTGCTGGATTTGTTCTGAGGCTTGCAAATGTTTTCTTTCACGAGCATGGGGGAATTCATGCAGATGAACACCAAATTGGAACAATTTTTGCAGTAGGATCTCTTTTCCTATCATTAGGCGCATTTATTGTCCCTCTAATCGTCGATAGAATTGGTGATGTTACGACGATTGTTTTAACTCGAGCTTCTGCAATTCCATTCATCCTTATCATCGGTTTTGCACCAACATTAGCTAGCCCAGAATCTGTTGTGTCAATAGCTGGCTTAGCATGGGTTCTTCGATCAAGCCTGTTTAACATGTCCAGTCCAGTAATGGAAGCATTTTCCATGGGGAAACTTCATCCCAATGAGAGAGCAACTTTCGTTGGCCTCTCAAGATTTTTTGGAGCAAGTCTCGCAGCAATAGCCGGATATGTTGGAGCTTATCTGATGGCTAGAGGAGATTTTGGCACACCGTTCATCATAATGTCGATTTTCTATGCAATGTCCACATTACTCTTCTATCAATGGTTTGTAAAAAACCCGATGTCGGACTCCGAGTAGCCTACAAGATTCAATCTTGAAGACCCTCGGCAGTCACGGTAAAGACCGCTTCGCCCTCAGGGAGATTCGGACTATCGATGAGGCGTGCGATACGTCGTCCTCCCTTTGATTTCCTAAGGTACAGGCGGAATGTGCTTGCGTGGGCGACGATATGTCCACCGATAGCTCTTGTAGGATCTCCCCACATTGAATCTGGCTTCGACATAACTTGATTGGTAACAAGGATTAGAGCATTCTGAATATCAGATAGCTGCTTCAATTCTTTCATATGGCGGTTGAGTTTTTGTTGTCGGGTTGCTAACATTCCTCGACCGATATATTCCGAACGGAAATGACTCGTCAAAGAATCAACAATAATCAATTTTACATCGAGATTTTTTGACATTCTCTTGATTTCATCTACCAATAGGATTTGGTGTGCGGAATTGTATGCGCGTGCTACATGAATTCTCTCAAGAGCATCTTGAGGATCCATTCCAACAGCTTCAGCCATCTGTGCTATTCTCTCCGGTCTAAACGTGTCTTCAGTATCAATATAGAACACTTCTCCATCAAATCCGCCTTTTGAAACCGGAAGTAATGTATTAACTGCTAATTGGTGGCCAATCTGTGTTTTACCACTGCCAAATTCTCCGAATACTTCGACAATTGCCTGAGTCTCGAATCCGCCTCCAAGTAGTTCGTCAAGGGCAGAGCAGCCAGAGGTTAACTTCTGGACTTCTCTACGTCTGTCTAACAATGCAGTTCCACTGATGAATCCGCCAATGTTTGCTAATTTTTTCGCTCCAGCAATAATTTTTGAAGAAACCGCTTCGCCAAGTTCTGCTTGCTCCGCTAGTTCTGATGGACTCATTACCGCTATCGCGAGTAATTCTTCAAAACCGGCTTCACGTAATTTTTCCGCAGTTGCAGGTCCCACACCTGGTAAATCTTCAACTGTCATTTCAGGTTCATCAATATCAATGATGATTTCTTCATCCTCTACGTTTTCGCTCGCTGTATCATTACTCATTCTCTCACCTTTACAAACACTACTCGACATTAGATAGTATATTAACAAATGAAAGACCCCTATCGGAAGTTGAAAGTAGTTTGAACTAGCAACTAACCCTTAGTTGCCTGTTTTTTCACTTTCACTTTAGATTTAGTTTTGGTAGCGAGTGGTGGATTTGAACCACCGGTCTCCGGGTTATGAGCCCGACGAGATAACCTGACTACTCAAACTCGCTACCCGCCCGGTCATGCCTCGGTTATTTGAACGCGTCTAAAACAACACATCCACCTAGATGACCAAAGCGAACAGTCATGAGATGGATGCTCCCGGAGAGATAAGGGAAGAACATGGGTCACGGAATCTTGATTCAAAATGCATCGATGGTCATCGGCTCGAAAATCGTTGATGGAGATTTACGAGTTGTAAATGGAATCATCGATGCCATCGCCATCGGTGGAGATTTGATCGCCGGCACAACAGAAACTGTAATCGACGCAGAAGGTCTGCACTTACTTTCTGGTGCAATCGACCCTCAAGTTCACTTCCGAGAGCCAGGAAGCCCAGATAAAGAGGATATTGGGAGTGGTAGCAGAGCTGCAGTTGCTGGCGGTGTCACATCATTCCTCGATATGCCAAATAACAATCCAGTTGCAACGAGTCTCGCCAGTATTCAATCAAAGATTGATTCTGCTGGACGCACCGCTGTAAACCATCACGGTTTCTTCATCGGTGCAACACCATCAAACCTTTCTGATTTACAAGAAGCAGTTGGAACACCAGATAATCCAATACAAAGAGATGGAATTTGCGGAATCAAGGTTTTCATGGGTAGTAGTACTGGTGATTTACTGGTTCATCAGCAAGAACACCTCGACAATATTTTTGCTAATACCGGCGGAATTATTGCTGTTCACGCCGAGGATGAAGATCGCTTAAATCAGCGTTATCCAGCATTTGAACATCGAACAGATGTCGGCGCACACGCTGAATGGAGAGATGCTGAAACAGCTCTTATTGCAACAAAACGTGCTTCTGCTCTAGCCAAAGAACATTCTCATCGTTTACATGTCCTCCACCTTTCAAGTGGAATCGAAGCTGATTGGCTGGCTTCAAACAAAGGTGATTTAATCACCACCGAAGTATTGCCACAATACTTGACATTCGATGAAAATGATGTATCGAATCGTGGAGTTCGTTTGAAGATGAATCCACCGATTCGTTACGCCGAAGATAAGGATATTTTGTGGCGTCGCTTGAAAGATGGAACTATCGATTGTATCGCTACCGACCACGCCCCCCACACTTTGGAAAGTAAAGCGCTTGGATTCCCACGAGCACCTTCTGGAATGCCCGGTGTTGAGACATCTTTACCGACGATGCTGACTCATGCTGCAAATGGAATGTGTTCAATTTCTGATGTCGCGCGTTGGATGTGTGAAGCTCCTGCCCGAGTATATGGCATGAAGGGAAAGGGTAAACTCGAGGTAGGCTATGATGCCGACCTCGTCCTCGTCGATATGGAAAACTATCGAATCATTCGCGATTCTGATGCTTGGACTCGAGTTGGATGGACTCCATTAGCTGGAATGAGTCTTGTCGGTTGGCCAATATACACAATTGTCGATGGTCAAATTGTCCACTCTCGCCAGCGTGGTGGCGAAATGAGAGGCGCTGCTGTTGCAGCACCTGGAAGTGCCGGCCGACCACTAATCTTTGAGTAGTTCAGTTGAAAAATTCAACTTCCATCAGAAGAGGTTCCAGCCTCTTCAGAATCAACATCGGTATCTTTTGGTTCTTCTGATTCTTCGTCATAGTAATAGTTAATCGGTTCCTCATATCCAGGTAAGTCTAATTCAACTATCATTTCAAGATCTTCAGTTCGATGAACTGCCGCTCCAGCACCAGAGAAAGAATAGATATAATCACCCATGAATATTGAGCGGCGAATATTTGTCTGTCCACCCCACCAATAACCATCATCGTCATCGTAGAACGCAGAATGATTCACTGCACCATGAATGCTCAATGAGCCGTTTTCAACATCTACATTGACTAGTTGAAGCAATGAGATAAATTCGTAATTCCAGTGATAATATTCTTCACCATTCTCTTCAACAATATCGTAGGTTTGTCGATAGGTTGAGAGGGGGACTGCAAGCAAATTTTCTGGTGCCCAATAAGTGAATGCCTTGTGTTCATAGGATGCTTCTGACCAAGACCAACTCCAACCACAAGAGCGAATATCTTCACATTGCTCATCTACATAAGCTGGAGATAGTGGTTGAACATCCATCAAAACAGGATATTCAGGATTACTTACATCGAACAAAGAAACCTGAGTTATCGACCAATCAAGACCTAATCCGTCTTCGCCGGGTCCAATTCCAATCGTCAACAGAGTATCTTCATCAACTGGATGAATATATGTTGAAACACCAGGAATTTCTAATTCACCGAGAACATTTGGATTTGTTGGGTCAGATAGATCGATTACCCACAATGGATCCATATTCTCGAAAGTGACCAAATAGCCCTTTTCAGCGACGAATCGAGCACTCCAAATTCGCTCATTCGGAGCGATGTTATCGACTATTCCAATTTGTTCAAGAGTATCGATTCCATCAAAATCCAATACAGCAACCTGATTTGAAGGACCGGTCCAAACCGGTTCACCGGCTTCATCGATATCTTCGACAATCCACCATCGGCCCCACACATCAGACGTTGAAGCAATGCGGATGTATCCATTGTACTCACTCATTGAAAATTGATCTTGGACTGTGCCATTTACTCGGCCTGAGCCTAGGTAAACTGTTGAATCTGCATCGGAGATATCGAACGCGTGAATGTTGGTTGCATCATCCCATCCAGTATTTTGCCAGAACCACCACCAATCAGCAGCAGGCTCAGCGAGGAGTAAAACGTTCTGGCTAGCATAGACATGAGCCCAGCGGCTAGTGATATGGTCCACTTCCAAATCAACCTCTTCACCAAGTAATTTCATCGTCATGATGGTCGTCATTCCGCGAACAGTCGAATCTGCACTCGCTGCAAACTCATTACAATCATCAGAAGTTACTGGATACTGAATCAATCCAAATTCTGTATCGGTCATCTCGTAAATTTTTGGTGCAAAATCTTCCATTGTCAATTCAGCAATCAATTGAGCATTATTTTCAATAGTCTCGAGCAAACTCGTATTCCACACATCCATCCTGACATCTTCATCCTCAATTTGCCAATAATTATTAGGCAATTCGACCCAAGTTTGTAAGCCCTGAATATCTGTATAGATATTTGTCACGGAACGTACGGTGCCATCGACTAGACGTGCCGTGAGATAGTTTCCTTCGATGTAGAGTTCACGCTCGACAATAGGGGCTGAACGGTCACTCACATCGACAACTGTGTATTTCACCAAGTTTTCATAGCGTGTGTAAGAATATGATTGTTCATCTCCATTCGAATCGGTGTAAGTGTAAGTTATTTCTTCACTCATTACAGAACGGAGAGGATGATCTGAAGGTAAATTCCAGTATGAAATACTAGAAACGATCACAAGTTTATCACCTTCAAGCATCATTTGCATTGGATAACCTTGCATGGTCGTATTAGATTCAAGGGTTAGATCTCCAAATTCTGGAACCCCCATGATTACCAATTGATTGTTATTCAACATGTAAATGTAATATCCATCTGTCTTCAAGAAATCAGCTTCGTCAACATCGCTTTCTTGGTTATTGGTTTCCGAATAAGTTCCTTCACGGCTTCCTCCATCATTTCCTCCTTCTGATGAAGAGTCGAAATCGGCCATCGGTGCTCCTTCTTCAGCAGCTCCATCAAGCATCACCGGACCACCTCTCCACCAACTATTACCTACCCAATGCCAATATGATTGCTGGTCGAGAGAGACGAGCATCTCGTCGTAAACAGATTGTTGTAAATCTTCGAGCAACTCGCTGCATTGACCATAATTTTGCAAAATCGGTGAGGTCAGTATTCGGTCGGGCAAGTTGAGCATGGGGTATTCTCCTTGTATCAAATCAACAGTTTGATCAATATCATCGACCACGTCATCGACCAAACTTATACAGCCAGAACTCAGCATCATTGCTAAGACAAGAATTGCCATTTTCGGGCGAGTATGAGAGATTAGGTTTGGGCTCATAGTGAAAACGCAGTCTTCCGGCTATTATGAAGCGGTTGGTAAGATGATTTTACAATAGAATCTCGAAATCATTCCAATCGCGTCGAAAATGGAAAGCTTCGCCAATTATTTCTCGGATTGATTTCTGTCGGTGAGGGGATAATTTCCTCCACAGATTCTTCGTTTCTTTCTGATGTCATTTCAACTGCTCCTCCTTCAGGGTCGGAGCAGAGGCATTGGGTGCCGGCTAAGAATATCAGCGCGGCGAGCTGCATGTCCAAATTCTGGTCCATAAACCGTTATCATCGCCATCCCAAACATAAGCACCTTGGCTTCTTGAGTCATGAATGCATCATTAGGTTTCATTTCTGCACTGGCTCGCAGTACAACGATTATGCGCCAGCTTCGAGGCGTGAAACCTCAAGCGATACTGACAGCACATCGTTTCCAACCTCGGTGATACACCATTTCGGTCGCTTTTTCTGATTTGCCGGACCAATAAGATCGGATTGTTTTAATTCGCTGAGATGATAACTCAAAAGTTGACGGGAAATCTCTAATTTATTGCTAATTTCTGTTCCTGAAAGACCCAACGCTCCAGAGTTTGAAAGAACTTCGAGAATTGCCAATCTAGTTCCTGTGATTGGGTTACGAATCCTCTTTAATTCTGATTTTGAGAGGTGCCCGATTGCATAACGGCGTAGTTTGCCATCTCTCCAGGAAATAATTCGACCTTCTCCTTCGAGTGTTTGTAAGTGGTAAGCTGTGACTCCGTTCGCTAATCCTAGAGCATCGCGTAAAGCAGAGAAATGGATTCCGGCATTTGCTTCAAGATATCCCAATAATCTTCCACGTGTTAACAAGTCATCTCGTGTTTTTTTGATTCGCGCTAACATTGGTGCTACAAGCGCGACTAATACTGTAACTTTCATTACTTCAGAAAACGCTGCACCAAGGGCCATCGTCCCTAAAACTCCAGCTCCACCAACCATCAAATTACGACTTAAGTCGTCACTATCAGAATCGTCTCCAGATTCTTCCGATGGCTGCTCATCAGATCTTGGTTCTGGTTGATCAGCCCCCTCAGCAGCGCCAGCATCTTCATCGGTGGCCGCAGTTTCATTATCACCAAGAAATTGAGCAAGGTTCGGCTCTTCTTTGAAATCATCACCATTATCGGTCGAAAAGGCGGTCATCGAGGCTCCAGCAACCAGAGAAATAACCGCGAGAAGGGAAAAAAATCGGACAGCAGCAACGCCTTCCATCGAATATCCGAAGATGATACTACCTAAGAGAGACTTGGTAAATCGCTTTGACAATTCAACAAAATGGTTTGACTCTTGAATCGTGGCTTTGAAGAAGAGGAACTCTTGTGTGAAGACGAAATCAAATGAGCGAGTCGAGCGATATCGAGGTTGGTGAGGCTGAAGAGCGCGCTGAAGCAATGCTCACTGCAGCGCGCTCAGTAATCCGAACCTGTATGCAAATTCGCTCGCACGAGCACGTGTTAATCGTCACCGATCCTGAAACTGCAGGAGTTGGCAGGGCACTGTACGAAGCCTCAGCTGAAGTCACAGATAGAACTCTGATGATGATGATGCCGACAACTCACAAAAAAGGTGCAGAACCACCTTCACCAGTCACCGATTTGATGCGACGACAAAATGTTGTCTTGCTAGCTACAAAAAACTCACTAACGCATACACGAGCACGTCTGACAGCTTCACGAGAAGGAGCGCGTATCGCTTCGATGCCAGGAATTACTGATGATATGTTCGCAAATGGTGGAATTACTGCTGATTATAATGCGCTCCAAAAAGAAATTGCTGGTCTGAACCCACTCTTGAGACGACGACGCGAGGTTCACGTCACTACACCTGCAGGAACCGACGTTCGCTTCGTCATCGGCGCGAGATGGGTTCTCGAGGACAATGGCATCTGCAATCGTCCTCGACAAATCATGAATCTACCCTCAGGTCGAGTTTTCGTTTTGCCAAAAGAGGAAACGATGACTGGGAAAATTGTAATCGATGGTTCGTGGGATGGCAAACTTTTGGATGAGCCTCTAGTACTATTAGTGGATAACGGAGTCATTGTCAACCTTTCTGGCGGAGAAATGGCAGAGAAAATTGATGATGTATTTGAGCAGGCTGCAATTCCGCTCCGCCCATCAAAAGCCGCAAGGGTGCGAACGGTTGCAGAATTTGGCTTTGGTATGAATTCGCGCTCAAAATTAATTGGCAATATGCTTGAAGATCAAGTTGTTCGCGGCTCAGCGTATTTCGGATTTGGAGATAATTCTGCCTTGGGCGGAAAGGCGATGGTTGGCGTACATATGAGAGGTGTAATGATGAAGCCAACCGTCGAATTACAAGATGTGGATCTGATTGTCAATGGTAAGGTAACCGCTCGTAAAAAGTGATTTAGATGCGAGCAATTCTTTGGTGTAATGGTCAAAATCCAACCATTGAAATGATGGAAATTTTCGATAAAGATACCCCCCTTTTTGGCGTAGATGGAGGGGCGGATAAAGCACAAAAAGCTGGATATGAAGTCATCGAAGTTCTCGGTGATTTGGATTCGATCGATTCTGAAGAATGGAATGAAAAATCTACCAAATTGCCCGACCCGTCCAATAGTGATCTCGCAAAAGCTCTAGCAGAATTAGCAACACGAGGATTCGATTCAATCGATATCGTCGGCATCGATGGAGGTAGTCCCGACCATATCTTAGGAAATTGGGCAGCACTCGCCGATGCTCCTGGTTCTCTATGCATCAGAATGCAGCATGAGAACGGCACGACAATTCGCCTTCATCCCGATGAAGGGGCTGCTGAATTTGAAGCTGAAATCGGAACAGAATTCTCTGTTTTCGCCCTTTCAAAATGCGAGCGAGTTACGATTGAGGGGGCTAAGTGGAATTTGGATTCACAGCCGCTTGAATTTTCAACCCTCGGCTTACACAATCTTACTATTGAAAAACATCTGAAAATTCAAGCGGATGGAATATTAGCAATCATTTTCTGACACACTGCCAAAATATCATTCTTCTTCATATGGCTTCGGGTTTTGAGAAAGTAACATTGCAATTGGCCTAGTTCTTGGGTCACTCTCCAAAGCTATCTTCATAATGACAGCCAAAGGAACACCGAGAACCATTCCCATAACTCCCCATGCCCAGCCCCAGAATGCTACCAATAGCAAGAGGACTATGGGCGACATATCAAGCCGTTGTCCTGCCAATTGTGGCTCGACAAATGCTCCCCAAATCTGTTGATTTCCAATCAATAATGCAATCATTATCAAAGCGGTTGTCGGCTCTAGAATAATCAGTCCGAGAAGAGCCGGAGGAATCATCGAAATAAGTGCACCAACATATGGAATGAAATCGAGCAAGAAAGTAAACGATGCCCAAAGGAACCAACCAGGAATACCCAGATAGTAGAGAATAAATGCCGCAATCACCGCTTGCCCAAAAGCTACCGTGGCACGAGTCATGACATAGGTATTGATGCCTTCACCAGAATTTGACGCTATTTGAGTAAAGCGATCGACCTCTTCTGGGTAAGCTACGGACAAACGTCCGGGTAGGGTTTCCGCCTCAAGAATAATGAACAGCAAGAAAATGATAACAGTAACTGCTGAACCGGTGAAACTTGCAAGAGATCCTGCAAATCCGGTTGCAAAATCTTGAATTGTTGTAACCGTAATTAATCCCGTTATTCCACTAGTATCGATATGATAGCCTCGGAATTCAATTGCTTCGAGCCATGCGATTTTTTCTTCTAATTGACTGGTCAGTTCATCGGATTGATTAGTAAAATCTTGAAGATTTGAAAACAATATATTCGAAGCAAAGAAAATTACTCCAACAACGATAGCCATCAGAACACCATAAGCGAGCAAAGGATGACCAAATCGATTTTCCAACATCTGTGCAGGTGGCCGAATAAGTAAGAAAAGTAAAGATGCGATTACAAGTGGTTGTATCACCGCTTTCAGATGGATAATAGCGAGAACCGATATCATCAAAATAATTGCAATATGTGAAATTGTACTAACCTGGATGCTACGAAAACCGTTCTCTGACATCTACTAACCTCAGCCTTCCGAGTAGGTTGAACACATCAACCATTTGCCGGATTAGGTTTACTGTACACGCATATATATCGAGATAAAATGATCTGCATCATGCTCGAAAGTGAATCTCTCTTCAACTCGAGCACGACCTTTCATACCCTTTTCCTTCAATGTAGTATGGTTGGATAATTCGGCAATAATAGAATCTGCCATCGAAGAAATATTGCCCATTTTGAAGAGAGAACCTACCGTCTCATCAACCATCTCTGGCAAGGGGCCGTGATCGACGGTTACAACCGGTGTTCCGGATGCCATTGCCTCAAGAGGAATCAAACCTTGACCTTCGTAATATGAAGGATAGACAACCAAATCTGCATTTCGATAAAGGGCCGCTAAATCTGAAAAATCCATGCTAGATTCTATCTGTACCGCATGAAGAATACCTAATTTTTTTGCCTTTCTTAATAAGCGAGATTTCAAATGTCCACGACCGACAATGACTAACTTTGAGTTAGGTAATTCTTCGTAAACTCGAGAAAATGCATCAATTAACGAACCATAGCCCTTTCGAGCTGCTAATCGGCCTACTGCAAGCAATAAATTAGTATCGACATCAGCCCCAAATCGCTCGCGGATTTCTACATTTTCATTTTCAGTTGGCACGAACATTTTCGTGTCAACTCCCCAATGAACGACTTCACAATCCCAATCTTCCGGTGGCGAATATCTGTCGAGAAAATCTTGTTTTGTCGCCACCGAATTAGCGACGCAAACATCCGACCCAACCAGCGCGTCACCCTCAAATCCAGCATATCGACCAGCGGTCAAAAGAATTGCTAAATCATTCGGATTCGCCCACACGGCAGCTTCCTTCATGCTAGCAGCCGTGCGTAACCCATCTCGCTCTCCTAACCAAGACCCGTGTAGTGAGGAAACGATTGGCGCTACATTTTTTCGACAATCAATAAATTGTTTTTCATTCCAAGAAATCATCGGACAATGGAGGTGAACGACATCGACAGATGAAGAAGAATTGAGTTTTTTCAAGGCCTTGAGAGCACGTTTACCATAGGAGCGGGTGAATTCCATCGGTAATTTCAGCCAACCGACTTCGATAATGTCAACACCTGCTAATACCGGCACCTCTCCCTTACTTCCTGAACGGGTAATTACAGTAATTTTGTGTCCACGAGCCGCAAGTGCTGCTGATAGGTGAAAAACGGTAGAACCCATTCCACCCCATCTCGGAGGATATTCTGCAGAAAGCATGGCGATGTGCATAACGACTCTGCCTCGCGCTCGGATTACCTGTTTTCAAGCGATTGGACTCAGGACATGCATCAGTTTGATTCAAAACGCAAACTTTGGTCGCAGGTTTGAGAAATATGAGTGATACACTGCCAGTTCACGTAACCGTGGTTATTCCAACTCGAAATGAAGAAGCTGCAATCGTCGACACCATCCGCTCTGTGCCGAGTGACGGATGGTGCGAAAAACTTGACTTTTTGATCGTCGATGGGAACTCAACTGATCGCACTCGCGAATTAGCAAAGGAAGAAGGCGCAAGCGTTTATCTCGAACCTCGCAAGGGTTATGGTCGCGCATACAAAACTGGATTTGCTATGGCCCCAGGTGAAATTATCATCACGATGGATGCAGATTGCACATATCCTGGAGAAGAAGTTCCAGCACTTGTCAAGAAGCTCCTCGACGAAGAATTGGAATGGATTACTTGTGATAGATTGCGCCGTGCGGAAGAGGGTGCAATGCCAGGGATTCATGGCTTCGGCAATTGGGTTCTGAGCACGACTGCAAGCCTGCTCTACTGGTATGGCGTGCACGATTCACAAAGTGGCATGTGGGTATTCCGCAAGTCGATTTTCGCAGATGAGCGCGTCCGACCGAAACACGATGGAATGCCACTTTCTCAAGAATTCAAGATTCGGGCTCGACGATATTTGGGCAAGAAGAAGACTGCTGAAATCAGCGTTCCTTACAGGCCAAGAGTAGGCGAAGCTGAAATCAACACTTGGGGAGATGGTCTGCTAAATTTGCGCTTCTTATTCACTCACAGACTAGGCCTAACTCGCCAAGTGACCCCATGGGGCCCTGAATAACTTCAATCCGGGCATACACTCATTGACTCAAATTCCAACCCTCAGGGGTAGCCTTGATTTTCAATAATGAGAAATAATTAATTCTTATGTTGACTTCGACACAATATGAGTGAAGAAAATAATGGATTAGGTCATTTCTGGAAAGTCACGCTATTGATATTGTTTGTTACTGTAGATATTGGAGTTCTTTTAGGACTATTGTATTATTTTGGATTCGCATAAACCTAAGATTGTCCCATTGAAAACCCTCTGATTCAATCTGAAGCAAAGGGTACCCTTTCATTCAAGTTGAATCATAGGGTTGGCAAAGGGCTGACTAGGAAAAATCTAGCCTACTGGTATTACTGGTGTGAAGTTATACAATATAGTTAATGAAAATTCTGAGCTTTCGAATAAATATATAGCATTAATATCAATCATTAATGTCAAATTTTCCCATCCTCCATACTGACCAATTTCACCATTTGTAGTCATTCCGGACTCCCTAACGAATTGGATATAATCATAGTACACATTATAACTATAATTTTGGAATGAGGTTGAGGCATCTCCGTCAGCCCAAATATGATTATATTCTATTAACTCACCAGTAATCATGTAACCCTGTGGCACCATAATACTTCCAATATTAACTGTAAAATCAGTTGCTACCCATGGATACCAAACTGGGTCACATACACTCTCTGATTGATGCCCAGCGATTTCATAATCCTCATAAGTCATGTTAGATGTATAACTACTTTGATTCCACCCATAAATTGAAGCCCAATAATAACGATATTCGTCCCAGTTATAATCCCAGAATGTTCCATCACCATTGAAGGAGTAAGATCCATTATCATCATCATAGTAACTCATACCTTCGAAAGTATAGAATACAGAACATGGTATATAATGAGTGATTGATATTTGTGCCTGTTCGAACCATCCATTACTTGAATTATTTTCATTGCTATTCCCTTCAACCCATACATAACCAGTGAAATTTTTTGTATACTCGAATATTTCCAAACGAGGATCAATATTTGTCCTCGGAATTAAATCTGGTGCTAATTCCGAAGCATTGAACTCCATGTGCATAACAAAGAGAAGTTCATTATTGGAACCGATACTCGAATTTCCTGAATTTCCTATAGTGTAGTTTGTATAGTCGGTTTGAAAGTTATTTTCTACAACTGAATCTCCTTCATTATTACTCATATTATTATATTCATTAGTAACGTAAGTAGTATTATTATGATAATGGTTTTCAACAGTAATTGTAGTGTTATTTATGAAATCTTGAAGATTATCATCAATCAACTGATTTAGTATATCCATATCAATTTCATCATTACCTCCTCCGTCTGGATCTCCGCCAGTACAACCAGCTAAAGTTGAGGTCATCATTATCAAAATCATCATTGGTACTATGATACGCATACATTCTCCTGTGATGGAGAGTAATATGAACCTAAGTACGGATTAAGCGTTTAACAGACAAATCAATGGGTTTCTGCTTAGACCCATAAGTTTCCAATTACTGAATTAATGGGTTAGTAGTGCACCCTTTCAGAGGCTACCCTTCCGATTAGATACGAGCGGATGGGGGGCCGTTGCGATTGGAAGTATGACAAAAACAATTCATTAAATGATCGTCAACCATTCCGGCAGCCTGCATCATCGCATAGCATGTGGTCGGCCCGATAAAAGAGAATCCCATTTTTTTCAGAGCCTTGCTCATCTGGGTACTAATTTCGGTAACCGCCTCGATTTCATCCATGGTTTTGCATTGATTGATAATTGGTTCACCACCTACAAAACCCCAAAGAAAGTCGCTAAAAGCATCCTCATCCGTACCAAAATGTTCCACAAATACCCTCGCGTTATTGATTGCTGAGTTGATTTTCGCACGGTTACGAATAATACCCGCATCGCCCATCAATCGCTCGATATCTCCCTCATCATAGGCAGCGATTATGGTAGGGTCAAATCCATCGAAAAGTCGACGATAATTCTCTCGCTTTTTGAGGATAGTAATCCATGAAAGCCCAGCTTGAGCCCCTTCGAGAATAATTTTCTCAAATAGCCGGCGACCATCTCGATTCGGCCGGCCCCATTCTTTATCGTGGTATGAGATGTAAAGAGGGTCTTTTGTCGACCACTCACAACGAACTAGTTCCGTCATTGCATATCCTCGTCACTATCGAACTCTTCATCCAATTCTCGAGGATCAAAGTTCGACCAAGATTCAATCGTCTCCAAATCCTTCTTCATCTCTTGCCGGCGATTTGCCGAATAGATCATTCCAAGAATCGTTAAAATTATTATTAATCCAATAAGAACCGGTAATCCAGTACCCAATAACCATACTAAGAAATTTTCACCCTCACCAGAATCAATCTGAATAATTTCTATTTGGGCGGGGCTAACGATATCGCCATCGACTGCCCAAACTTCTACCCGAGCAGTGGTTCCTTCATCGATAGTCCAAACGGTTTGCAATGTCCAGATTCCATCACCCGCAACTATGTCTCCTTCAAGTCCATCATCGCGTAATTCGTACTCACGTACCTCACCCCCTGCTTTCAATTCGCACAAGACAATTTGTGTCGTGCCATCCAAGTCGTCAAGACGGACCGTCAAGAATATTGGATTCGGCTCGCCCCTCTGAAGCTTACTTGGATTGATGATTAATTCGAATAATTGGGGCGAGCTTGAGCCGATTGTCAAATTGATTGAAATTGAATCGCTCGCACCTCTCGAATCTTGAACATAAAGTGTGATTTGAATCGGGCCAGGTTGGAAATTAACAAACACTACTTCTTTGTCACCTAGATCAATTCCATCACTTGTCGACCATTCGTAAAGTACGATATCATTATCATAATCGTACGAGGCTGATCCATTCAAGACAATCTCTGTTCCCGGAGGAATATACTGACCTTCGAATAATCCTTCGATACCAGCAATAGGTGCGGTTTCCTGGACTGTAAGAAATTGTGAGTGAGTTCGTATTTTTCCTGTTGAATCGGTCAAAACAAAGGTTAATTCATGAATTCCAGCAGGTATGTAATCGTTGTACCAGTAGTCAATTGTTTTGTTGAGAAGAATCGGCTCTGCTATTAAATCAGAAGTGACAGTTACTGTGAAATCATCACCATCTGGGTCGAAAGAGCGACGGAAATCGAAAAGTACGGGAAGATTCGAAAATACTTCTACATCGGGCTGCGGCGAGTCGAGAATTAACACCGGAGCAGCCTGCTCGACACTAACTTGAATCGAATCGGTTGCAATCTCACCATCACCATCATCGAGTATCAAAGTGATAGTGTGCAGACCTTCTGGCAATCTCGCTTCAAAGCGCCAATCTACTCCAAGCGGCTCGCTCATCAAATTTGATTGCCAAAGCACAGAGACCAAATCTTGGCTGACCTCTGTGCTAGGGTTGCAGATTAGTCCTGAACCATTGTCTACAAGGTCTGTGCAGGCGACGTCCCAATCTCCTGAACCGGTCGCATCAAATGAGACCAATTGACTGGAATCGGTCGCGAAAGAATTCGTTGGAGTTGAAATTAATGCGACCGGAGGGGAATTTTCGACTGAAATTAATTCACTAACACTTGTCCATCGACCAGCATGATTTGGCCGATCGTCACTCGCATACATGGTTATTTCATGCACGCCTTTCGAAAGGGTTCCAATCCATTCAACCTCATCGACAGGAGTGATACCAGAGCCGAGTAATCCATCGACATCACTCCAAAATTCATACTTCACTTCATCATCTTCAGGATCCGATGTATCGGTTCCATCAAGGCGAACGAGATTCTGAGAGAGTGATCCACTGCGCTCAATATTCATCATCGCCTCAGGAAGTTCGTTGAATAATTCAACACTGAACGTCCAGGAAACTGGTGAATTGACATTATCGCTGGCATAAACTGTCACTTGGAATTGATTCGGCGCTCCTAGGAAGTTGCGCTCGATTAGCATTGGACAACCGCTTGTCTGGGTATTTGTCTCGTAGGATGCGACTACCCAGCAATCCAATGGATCACCTTCAGGATCAGTGGTACCCGTTAAATCGATTGAGATATTTGCGGTTTGTCCAAGATATAGAGTTCCCCAAGCAGAGATATCAGGTGTTGTGTCGACCGAGAGTAATGGTGGTCGATTGACCAATTCTATCGCTCTCGTTTCTGTAACACAATGATTGTCAGTATCGCAAACTTCCAGAGTGATTTCATGTTCACCATCCGAGAGACATATACTACCATTATTAGCGATGAATATCGAAGAATTCCCAATCATTCCACAGAATAAATCGCCATCGATATTACTGCTCCATGAATAAGATAAATCATCCTCATCCAAATCCCAAGACTCGCTCGCATTGAACAAAATTTCTGAACCGCTCGCGAAAACTTCCTCATCTATTGGTGTACTCCAAAGGATGAAAGGCGGTTGGTTTGATAATTCTAAAATACATAAAATTTCAATGTTAGAATCAAGGAATTCTGTTGAGGTATTATTGTGCACACCATCATAATCACAGCTGCTGTATACAGAATTTACATTAGACCAAGATTGCTGAATAGTCCATCGTTTACCAACGAATGGGCCAAGAATATCAACGCCAGAATACGGCAATATTGTAGAAAATTCTGGCTCGAATTGGTCGAATGTCAAATTGACTTGAGAATATGGAATATGATGCAGTAATTGATTGACGACATGGGCTTCAACCATCCACATCACGTCGAGTATGCTATCATTCGCCGTCGAAGATGGCGTTGCAATCGAACCAGATGAAATCCATCGAACATGACTCGAACTTCCCAATGAAAAAGTATCAACGGTTGCCCCAGAAGCGAAGGAAGAACTTGTGAAATTTACGAAACTATTCGTAATCGTTGGTAGAGTGGATGAATTACAAAACAGGTTCAGATTTTCAATAAGTAATTCTACATGATCCCAAATATCGAAGCATGATGAATCACCGCGAATTACTGAATTATTCAGATAAGAAGTCAGAGTCGTCGCTGCCCTCCAACCGAATCCACCATTCTCGCCATTTAGATCTAAGTTGACTACATGGGCATCGACCTGATCGAAATCCAATGCATAGGTCGATGAATTTGATTGAATTAACAAATCGTCGATTAGAATCGTGCCAGCATGAGATAGTCCCGAATTATCGATGTCGAGAGCCGCGCCAAAGGTTGGGTCTCGAATTTCCATCGAAAGAAGTTGAAGATCAATACTATCACGTACGATTACCCCATACTCATTTCCAATCGAACTACATTCAAAGCAAGAGACATTTTTTCCACTGCTGATGACATCGTTCGACTCTTCGAAGTAATATCCTGCTCCAATTGTAAATGAATCACCATCGAAACCGTTTCCAGAGCTTAGAATATAGGAGAGTTCGACATTACTCGAATCCCTTACAGAAATACCGTGACCTTGGTTATCGGTGGTTTCAATATTGCTAATTTGAGGATGAAACTCTCTGAAATCAACTCCACTCGCACCATTCCCACTAATTTCCCAATCCATCCCATATGCTCCTCCTTTCCACATCAAAACTCCAGGACCAGAAGAATTTTTGACGACTAAATTAGTCAAGAGTGGTGGACCTCCCGAACCCCAATTAGCGCTTCTCCAAAATAGCCCTGCTCGGTCGTTAAATGGTGTAGAGATTCCATCATCACCACTTCGTAAAATTGTCAGACTGTCGACAATAGTCGAGGAATCTATCATGTAGGCGCGGAATCCTACGACGGGATTATCTTCGATTAGTCCGCCATCAATTTTAATTCCGCTCGTGTTAACTTCGAGAGCAGACATCCCGAGACCAGGGGTTTTGGCATCTGCTCCGCCGGTGCCACGAATCTCTAAATTTTCGAAAATTGCATTGATTGGGAGATTCGAGAATTGGCTATGATTGTATTGTTCGACCATCACGCCTCGGTATTGGCTATCTTCGACTCCGAGACGTAAGAAGGTCGGTCGAGTACTCCATCCTTGCGTAATATGACGAACGTAGACACCGTTATCGCAGCGACTAACGTTTGCATCAACGATGAGTGGACGAGAATCTTCTATCCAAATCCCTGCAGAAATTGCGGTAGTCGCACCCGAAACATTGGAAATTTGCAAATTGGATAACATGCCTCCTGAATTGCCCCAATAATTGATTCCGCGCGTCGTCAATTGATCGATTGTGACGCCATTCACAATCGGCGCTGAACTAGCGCCTATTGACAAACCGATTCCTTTGCGCCAAGATGTGTCAAGCGGGATGTCTTGGCCGCCACCAATGATTACCAAATCTGTGATTAGAGGTGAAGCGGAATCAAAGAGATCGACTGCTACTCGGTCAGCATTCTCGACCCTCAAATTAGTCAAAACTGGATCGCTGGAATATATTGTCATTCCATATTCTGAATTTTTTATCGTTAAATTATCAATTTTTGAGCCAAGCCCAGAACTGGTATAATTGAATATAATTCCATCATGATTACCAGTAGGTGCATCCAAAATCACCGGGCTAGTCGATGTCCCCTGTACAGTCATTCGACCGGCGACTAGAATATCTTTATCATCGCCGAGGAAAATATTCGTTCCGGCTTGAACAATTAAAATGTCGCCGCTTTCTACTGTATACCCGTCAGGCAAAGATACCGAACCAGACCATACAGTAGTTGTTCGAGTACTCGCTGCCAAATTTGCCATCGGCAGAATTGCTACTGTCGAACTAAGCATCAAGAAAACTAGCATTATCGCATGCCGCCGACTTCCTCTAAGGCCGCAATGCATGGCTTGACGGCACTGCAATTGCATATTATCCCTAACGCTCTCATGGACATCAAAAAAAAACGTTCAATAAGAGTCATAATAAATGGAAATCGGTCGGAGCGGTTCAGCGAGAGGACAATTCCATGAGCACAGCGTTCGTATTATTCAAGTGTCAACCACAGATGGAGAAGGATGTTTTCATTGCTCTTTTGAACCTAGATTGTGTCACTGAAACACATGTTGCCTATGGTGAATATGACCTCGTAGTAAGAATCGATTTCAATAATGAAAAAGAGATGGCTAAGACTTTAATCGGTAATATGCGCTCAATTCCAGGGGTTATCCAAACCGAGACTCTGATTGCAGTGGAGGCTTGAAAATGGCAGTAGGATTCGTTTTGATTACTACTGAGCCAGGCTGGGAAGTTAAGGTTCGAGAAGAGGTTAGCAAAGTTGGCTGCGTCGTCGGACAATGGATCGTTTTCGGAATGCACGACCTCTTCGTAAAAGTCGAGGCTGAAGATGAAGGTGAAATGACTCGAGCAATAGTCAAAGATATCCGCTCGATTGAGGGGATTTCTGAAACTCGCACTTTGATCGGCGCTGAAATTTGATTATACAGATTGTGTTAATCTGTCAAGCAATTCTCTCGCTGCATCACTACATTCAGCAGCTCTGAATCGATGAATAGATTCCTGCCAATGCGAGAGCCGGTTATGTGGTTCGAGAACACCACGCCAATACCATAGTTGAGCGGAGAGACGTCGAAAAATTGCCAAATCATCGCGAATCTCTGCGGACAATTCTCGCTTGTGAAGATCGATTAACCACGATGGTGGTTCATCGCCTACCGCCTCTAAAGTTGTATGAATCATCGAGATTCGCTGTAATTGGTCATCACAATTTTCTAGGAAAATTCTCGATGATTCTATCGCATCTGAAGTTGCGTTCCCATTCGTTCTAATCGTCAAACTAGCCTTCAAATCTAGTGAAGTCAAGCTCGGATGATCAGAGCCGAGGCTAGATTCAATTTCTCCACGAGCTTGTGCAGATTGAGAAATATCGCCGGTTTGAAGAGCAATCGAGTGCTTCATTAGATTTAGTGACAGGGTCGCAGTAGCACGATCTGAATCTGATAATTGCGAAAGGGAAATTTTTGAAATCGATTCAGATAATTCCTTGGCAAGTTGCGGATCAAGTTTTCCAGGTAACCTATCGTCGTATCGACGAACGATACTTTTGATTTTATGACGAATTTTCTCAGCGACAGGAAGGTGTTCGAGGGCTTCCTCTTCCAATCGATTTGCTGTTTGTGAATCACCTCGAATTCTCGCAAGTCTTGCTTGACGCAATTTTTTTGCTGGCCCATCACTAATTTCACTAAGATGAGATTCTGCAATTCTTCCTTCACCCCTTTCCAATGCAAGGTCCACTGCTCCTTCCCGGAGAACTTCATTTCCACTTCTCTCAACTGCATCCTCGATTAGAACCGCGGCTGCAGCACTGTCAAAATTTGCGATTTGCTGCAACCGATCTGAAAGCCACTCAGCATCAAACTCGGATGAATTCAATCTGTGATGAGCTTCGATTTGCAAGGCTCTTTCACCCTCCCTCTCCTCCCATAACGATGCTCCGATAGAATGCAAATCAGCCAATTCCTCTGCTCGCCAAATACCACGACGGACGTTGCGAATCAAATGATGTGGCTCGACCATCGAATCTGTCCAACGAAGAATTGCAGATTCGTCGAGTTCTTGAATACCTTCGTTTTCAAATAATTCGTCAGATTTTAATGGAAATGGCGCTAAACATAATTCATCGAGAGTAGATGTTCCATCCTCACTTAGTCGACGAATTACCATCTTCTCGACATATTCCTGAACCGCCTCAACTCGAGCCGGTAATTCATCGTCGGGCGACCATAAATGAAGTGCTAATGGATGGCCGCCCAGAGCGGTTGAAATCTCTGCAGCTTCATTTTCATCAACTAATCCAGAAATAATTTGAGAACCGCTTTCAGCAGCTAATCCACCCAATCTAATCTCCGAATATCCTTTCATTTCACCTAATGGGCTCGGTGCTCGAACAACGACGAGAACCGAACTCGGACCTCGTTTCAATTCAGACAATAATTCCTCCACGCCAGCGGCATGACGAACATGCAATTCTTGGACCTCATCGAGCACGAGGAGGGTTCTAGAATTAGATATTGAAGAAGCGATTGCAGCGAGGCTTTTCGTAGCAGATTTAGCCGACCATTGCTCAGCTATATTTGCTGGATCAGAATAATTATGGCATGTTGCCCATCGTACGGACAAACCAGATGAAATCAATTCGTCAACCACACCCCTAGCAAGGCTGGTCTTTCCAACCCCGGGCAGACCAGATAGGATTACACAACCTCCCTCAGATAATTCATCGATGACCTGTGAAATATCGACTTCCCGGCCATGTAGAATTGAACTATCGGGAATCGGACCAATTATTTTTCCGAGTTTTTCGGAAACGTACCCCACATCTTCAATCTGTTTCCGACCCTCCTCAGTAATGTGAACGACGGTTCGGCGGCGAGAACCGCCGCCGATAACATGCGCCGATCTTGTCGATACAAACTCTGCTTCTTCCAACGCGTTGAGAGGCGCATGAATGGCTGAGCGCACAACTCCAAGAGATTCTGCAAGCCCAGGAAGAGATAGTGCGCGCGGCACATCCCAAGAGTTTTCGACCTCGGTTCCGAACTCGGCCAAGCGGGCCAAAATCCGAAGCTGGGCATCGCTGAGCATACACGGCGAGCAGGTCATGGGTTCATGGGCATTCACCTGCACCGCATCAACTGAAGATGCCCGTCGACGCTAACTCTGTGAATCTCCCGGATAAGCCCGGAGTCTATCTTTTTCGTCAAACTGACGAGCGTGTATTGTATGTGGGAAAAGCCACGAATATACGTGAACGAGTCAGATCTTACTTTGCAAAAAATCCTGAACGGAAAATGATTCCAAAATTGGTTTCAAAAGCGGATAAAATCGACTGTATTGTGACGCAAAATCCGGCTGAAGCATTGATACTTGAACGCCAGCTTGTCAGAAAGCATAAGCCGAGATACAATTCGATGTTAAAGGACGACAAATCCTATCCATTCATCGCCTTAACCTCTCATGAACATCCACGAATTATCTACACTCGGCACCCTCCTACTGATGCCGATAGATGGGGGCCATTTCCAGATGCGGGTGCAGCGAAGAAAGTCATCCAATTATTGCGTCGGCAATTCGGCATCAGAGATTGCCCCGAACTCCTTCCAGAGGGCTGTCTGGCGATGCATATCGGATTGTGCCATGCACCTTGTGTATCGCCTGAGGGATATGATTACCAAGTTCATGCTGCAAAGGGGGTACTGAATGGAGATGCTGGAATAATAATCGAATCTTTGCAGGAAGAAATGGATGATTTTTCGGCCGCACTTGATTATGAAAAAGCGGCCGGTGTTCGCGATTTGATCGCTTCAGTTCAATCTACAGTGTCTCAGCAAATTATTCATTCAAGATTCTATCAAGACTGCGATGCTGTTGGATTCGCTTCACGTGGTGATACTGGAACTGTGATAATTCTCCACGCAAAAGGTGGAGTCATACAGGGTCAAGTCGAGTATCCATTGATTCATCGCGGTGATATCGCCGAATCGACCGCACTAGTATTAGCAGAACATTATACAAATCAAAAACCACCAAAATTACTCTTGATTCCAGCTCCTCTTGGCGAATCTATCCAACATTGGTTGAATGAGAGGCGGGGGTCGAATGTTGTGATGCGAGTCCCACTTCGTGGTGAATTAGCTAAACTTCGTCGAATGGCTGATTCAAACGCAGAAGTACAGGTAGTTCGGCATCAGCAAAAACGCTCGGGAAGTTTAGAGAAAGCCGCCGTTACTGATGCCGTTAAATTGCTTCAATCCGATTCACTTAACCACATTGTCTGCTTCGATATGGCTCAAATTCAAGGTCATGAAAGGGTTGGAGCATCGGTGGTTTTCCGAAATGGAAAACCGTCGAAAAAAGAATACAGAACATATCGTGTGAAAACCGAAGCAAAAGATGATTTGGGAATGATGTCCGAAGTTGTTGAGCGCTGGCTTAAACGTCAAGATGAATGGCCAGATATTTTGCTTCTCGATGGTGGTGAAACCCATCTCAATACAATTCTTGCTATGCTTGAAAAGCATGGTGTCGAAAATAGATTTCCGGTCGCAGCTTTAGCGAAGCAATTCGAAACATTACATCGACGTGACCATGAAAATATAGTTTTAGATCGTCGCGGAAGAGTCTTCATTCACGCCCGTGACGAAGCCCACAGATTCGTTAATCGCTATCACAGAAAACGCCGAGGTAAAACAGCGTTGGTAAATCCACTCGAAGAAATCGATGGACTTGGCGCTAAAAAAATTCAATCTCTTCTTCGACACTTCGGCGGCTACAAACATATTGAGCACGCGAATGAATCAGAATTGTGTGAAGCACCTGGTATAGGAAAACAAATGGCCGCAAGAATCTATGCGCATCTTCGTGCTTAATTTGGTTTCAAATTTGTAATAAAACCAACAAAAGACGTTTATTTTTCTTCAAAAAATGATTCTTCGACCATTATTATTGGACTTGACATCTCGCCGAACTCAGCCACGGCTGCAGTTTCTGTTTCAATGAGCTCTTTCTCGTCCAATAGTTTTTGTTTCGCTGATTTTCGCTCTTTGCGCTTGCGAATTATTCTACTCATCATCATCGCAAGCCCTACGCTCAACAAAACTAGATAAGGTGCTAATTCAGTAAAAATAATTGTCCAACCATATTCAACATTGTAGGTGATAGTGTCAGCATTTTTCTTGCATATTGTCCATGTTGCTGCATCAGGGCAAATAGGTGATAAATAAGTCAAAACTTGACGACCATCCTCCTCGCTTAAACTTGCAAATCCAGTCTTGCTTTCAAAAGAAATGAATCGAATATCCTCTGGCATATGAATAATTATTAAGGCTGATGAGCGAATTGTTCCAAGTTGAGTATGCTCCATAATCGGCATTATTTTTTGTTTCATTTTTGCATTTTCAAAACCAATTCCAAAATCATTGGTTATCGGCTCACCAAAAGGCCAGCCGAATGTCTCTTCAAAAATTGAAAAAAGGCTTGCTGAGCCGATATTTAAATACATATTATCTTGTTCTGAGGTAATTGTTGCACGAGCATTATCAATCCTTGCTCCGACTTCAAATGCGATATAATCCGATGGCTCGATCGATATTGGGAGTTCAAATTCTTCAACATCTGCAACGAATGGAGTCGAAACCATATCGACATCCATCGAATATTCTGCAAAGCCAAAATCCATCGGAAAATTTGTTATTTTATTATCATCAAAAAGTGCTGCCGAACGCTGGCTAATCGTCTCGGCTAAACTAGCCATGCCCGCGTTCGAGATTTCTAAATCAATGATTTCACCGGTGCCGATATCAAGGGGTACTGAGAGTTCGGAACCGGAGAGTAAACCCCCTTCTTTACGGTCGCCAAGTACAATCGCTCGGCGAATCAAATCTGCGGGAAGGGGGGAAGTTGCCAATCCATCTTGGCTTAAATCAAAATTAATTCGATGGATTGCAAGAACGATTTCAGCAGAGAAATCGATTTCGATAGCACCAGAAGTCTCCTTCAATCGAATATTCTCAATATCGATTTCTACACGAGATGTGATACAAGTCGCCTGAGTAGAAGAGCAGATTAAATCAGGCGAAGAATTCTCACACGGTATCGATTGAATACAAATTGGATGGCGCCAATCGAATTGACGAGTACCTTCAAATTGCAAATTTTCCGTTTGTGAGCCCGACATAGGTGCAGAAAGAATCAATTTGTCAGGTTCACCATTCGTCGATTTTAACCAATCGGGTAACATTAGTGTCAGAGAAATATCGGTTGCTGGGAAATTTGCTGGAAGCATCTGTTGTAACCATTCTGGATTTGATGCGAATTCAATTTCGACAACGCTCATTATGGCTGCTAAATCTTCATCGGTTATAATCGAAAAATCGAGTGTCGAAATCGCACCCATATTCGAAGCCATCATATTTTCAATAATTTGTGAAATCCGCATCTGCGTGGGCTGAGAATTTGATTCAATGATTACAGGATATTTTCCGGACATCGCATTATCTCCATCTAGACAATATTGAACTTCGAGCTGCTCATCGCATGTTTGGCTCGGCTGATGCCTGAAATCTAAGCCAGAGTTCAGATCGGCATCAGCAAATTGAGGTGAAATGAAACTCACCTCAGTTCCTAACATATTCGAAAATTCCTCAGAGAGATCGGTGAGAGGTAAGCCATCGAGCAAATTTGAAAGATCTTCATTGGTTTCAGTTTTGAACATTCGAATTCCATCAGAGGTAACCCAAGGCAGATTGAGCGAACCTCCGGCAAATTCGGTATTCCACTCATCTAATACACTCTCATCGAGATAGTGAATAGCCAATTCTAATCCAATATTTGTGCTCATTGAATCTCTAGCATCGATGAACAAATCTAGGGTTAAAGCTGGTTCGACATTCATATTTATCGAAACAGTTTGAGTTTCGATTTCACGATGATTCAGGCGCAAAGTCAAATCTTCAGATCGAACCCCTACACCTAATTCAGCTTCGATCTGGTCAAGAAACAGCAGGCCATAGCCTTGCTGAACAGAATTGAAAACTCGAGTATATTTCTCCCCAGGAGGAATTACGTGTGTAGCGGTGGCATATTCAGGTGGGAATATTACCAGTTCGAGTGCGTGACCGGCTGCTGCACTAGCTGTGAAGGTAGATTCCATCGTCGCGCCCATTACGAGCAATCCTTGCATCATTCGGTCAAAATCTGTATTTGTCCCCTCTTGCATGCCAAGTTTGAGAGGATTGAGTACCAATTCGAAAACCGCTTCAAAACATAGAGGTGGATTGAACGGATCATTATCCATTCCATTGACTTCATCTATTGAATCAGCATCGGAATTATAAATGCATTCGATATTGTTTTGAGAATGAAAATCAACTTCAGAAATTGTCGTAACAACGCTGCTTTCTGCATATTCAAAATTCTCTTCAATATATTCTTTCATCATATCCTCAATTCTATCAATCATTCTTTGTTCAACAGTTTGGCCATCCCGTTCAAAATCCAAATAATTTCGGATATAATCTGCGGGGATTCCATCGAGATTTGTACTATCCCCGCCCAAATCGATATCGGTCAGATCAAGATCAATCCTCGACAATTCATGAACAGCCAATTGGACACTTAAACTAACAGATTCTGCAGATTCAACCCTAACCCTCAACGCAGAAGTTACCCATTCATCGAGTGGAGAAGCATCGAGATTAGAATCGTAATCATCACATATACCAACAGTCGATTCCCAAGTTGAACAAATGTCGTTCATTACCTCGGGTTGGCCGGGTGAAGGAGCGGCTAGTATTGTTGGTGAAATGATAAGCAAGACAAGCAAGGCTGCCGCGCGCACCATGAATTGCAGGCGCACACCATCTACCATAAGTCTGAATCCGGATTGCATCGACGAAGAGTCAATGCGCAGGGAAGACCCACACCTCCACCTGCGCGATGCAATGACAAAATTTTTGACTTCAAAAATTGTCGAAGAAGATTTGTTGAGGGAGCTTATCGATGACTTACCTCAACGTTGGGAAAAATTCTCAAACGTGGTACTGCTCCAAAATTCTGCTTTTAAAAAACCGCATTGGAAAGAATATATTTCAATCGAATTTTGGCAAGTCGTTTCATCAGCTCTTGGAGTAAATATCCTAGTAAGAATCGGTGAAATCATAGGTGAGAAACGAGAGAGTACCGTCGAAATGCTTGTCGGTGATGATGATTGGGTAATCCGTCGAGAAAATGGTATTGATTATGGTTATAATTTGACTAAATGCATGTTCTCAACAGGGAATGTCAACGAACGTAGAAGAATGGGTGAAGTTGGTAAAAGAGATGAAATTGTTGTCGACCTATTTGCTGGAATCGGCTACTATTCATTACCAATGTTAGTCGCAGGAGAGGTCGAAAAAATTCATTGTTGTGAATGGAACGAAAATGCGATAAAAGCACTCAATTGGAATTTGAAAAGAAATAAAGTCGAACATTTATGTAAGATTCATGAAGGTGATAATCGAATCACAGTGGCTGGATTGAAAGGGGTTGCTAATCGTGTCATCCTCGGTCTTCTACCAAATGTTGAGCAAGCTTTCGACCTCGGACTAGCCTGCCTTGTTGATTCGGGTGGAATTTTGCATATCCACGGGATTGCTCCGGCGAAGAATTATGATGATTGGATCGCCGAAAAGCTTGGTGAATTGCGTGAGATTGAGCCAGCGAAAACATTTGTTGAACACTCGCGGGTTCGAGTAAAATCCTATGCACCACATTGGGATCATATCGTTCTGGACGTTTTAGTTTCATCGAGAAAACAAAGAGTTATGGCTTTCGAAGATTCTGTCGATATTAATGCTCTATTAGTGAGCGGAGGAGTGGATTTGACAAAATTTGAATTTCATCAATACTGGAACACGATGGATGCTATCGATAAAATTCGAGAATTCTCACCAGATATTTTGCTTCTAGACCATTTTATCCCTCCGATTAAAGGGCTCGAAGTTCTGAATCTAGTCAACCAAAATGTCGAACAAGCAGAATTGAATCGACCAAGAAAAATTATTGGAATCAGTAGTTCCAATTCGGCCAATCAAGATATGCTTTATGCAGGGGCAGACTCAGCCATCGTTAAATTCAAACTCACAGAACATGAGGTGTGGCGAGCATGAGTTTGATTATTCGCGATATGAATTCAGGCGACTGCGAGGCTTTAGTAAGAATATATAATTCAATTGTTGAAGAGCGCGTAGCCACATTCAATACCGGTGCAATCAACATTGATGCTGTTTCAAATTGGCCAAGCCTAGGCTCAATTATTGTTGCCGATTTTGCTGGAGAAACCGTTGGATTTGTCAGATCGTTTGCATATCGGGAGAGAGAATGCTACGAAGGAGTTACACAATTCTCGATTTACATTGCGATGCACGCTCGAGGCAAAGGCATCGGCGATCATCTGCTTTACCGCTTTATCGATGAAATGGAAGCGGCGGGAAAATGGAAAGTTCTTTCTCGTGTCTTTCCCGAAAATACCGCATCGATAGGACTTCTTGAGAAACATGGATTTCGTCAGGTTGGACTTTACAAAAACCATGCCAAACTCGACGGGGAATGGCGTGATGTCGTCATCGTTGAGAAATTATTAGGCGAAGCTGACGATGTGGCCGGTGAGTGAAAGTGGTCGAAGAATGGTTGATTGATGCTGCACGAGAATACAATCTTAATTCACTAGCAAATCGAGACTCTTACGCAGCTGTTTTATTGATGCCAATCGAGACAATGGATACAATTCTTGACTGGACTTTTTCTTCACTACCAGATGAAATTCTCGTTGGAATGGATCCTAATTCTGCCAAATCAAATCCTGACGAAACAATCGAAGCATATTCTGGCTCAGGAATAAAAGATCATTTATTCGCCGGCCAAGGTTTTGTCCTAGGTCAACCACATTTTGTGAATAGAGGAAATTCCGAAGAGGTTCACCATGTGCCAGAAGAATGGGTGGACGGACTTTTCGCGCAAGAAAGAGGAGTTCGTGGCGGCAGATTTACTCATTGGTTGCACACCCATCCAAATGCACCTGCAATTCCTAGTGAGGCTGATGCTGATGCCGCCCAATGGACCGAAGGAATCGATATGATTCTCGGAATTCATTTCTTCAATAAAAGGCATTCATCATGGCTGAGAAGTTTTGGAATTAATGATAAAACTGAACCAAATCCAATTGGCCGAACTAAGACCGGACATACTATTTTGGGACTAGAAATGATTGGTTTCCACCGAACTGGATTTGGAGTTAATTTAGTTATCACCGATGAGAATGGCAATGCTATCGAATGAAAAAATTTCATTTTTCGATGAAAATGTGTTCACGGTAGTGCTGTAATTCTTCTATACTACCGCGAATATCATCCAGCGCTCGATGGCCAGAATTTTTTGAATAATTAGGAGCTTTTGGAAACCAACGCTTGACGAGTTCTTTGATTGAAGTAACATCGACACTTCTGTAATGGAAATATTCGTGTAATTCTGGCATATATCGTCTCAAAAAACGTCGATCCTGGCCGATTGTATTTCCACAGAGTGGGTGAATTCCTTCGATGCAATGCTCACGAAGGAATTCCAGTGTCTGTGCTTCTGCTTCGGCCATTGATATCTTCGAAGCGTTAACACGCTCAATCAAACCGTTTTCCGTGTGGTGAGAAACGTTCCATTCATCCATTTTTGCAAGATCCTCTTCACTTGCCGAAATCGCAAAACTAGGCCCCTCTGCAACAATTGTCAAATCCGCTTCTGTAACAATAGTCGCAATTTCGATAATCGTATTTTCATCAGGAAATAGCCCGGTCATTTCGAGATCAATCCAGACCATCCTGTCCTCGACCATGATGTTGGCACCGAATGTTCAGTCATAGCCGTTACCGCTCGATGCAGACAATCAAATGGCTCTCTTACCACGCGCATTGACATGAGTGGTGTAGGTTACATCGAGTTGCTGAGAAGGAACTCCTCGTTCCGCCGCCTGTTCATTGCGAACGAAATCTCATTCATTGGCGACTGGTTCACCGTAATCGCCCTATTCATTCTCGCCGGAGAGGCCACTGACAACTCGCCATTGGCGATTGCAGGTGTGATGGCTTCGAGGAGTTTTGCGCTGGCCCTAGTAACTCCGTTCACGGGGATGCTGGCGGACCGATATTCACGCAAGGGGCTGATGCTGGGTGCTAACATCGCATCTCTGTTTGTTCTCGTTTTCGTACTTGCTTTAGATTTGCTTGGAAGTCTGACATCGGTGTATGTACTGGCGGTGGCGATGGTGGCTGCTAGAGCAGTTTTCGACCCCGCTGAGTACGCCTATCTTCCCAATATCTGTGACGATCAAGAACTGTTGACTGCCAATGCCTTGGCCTCTGGAGGGTGGTCGGTAGCACTGGGGCTGGGTTCCGCAATAGGCGGGCTGACCATCTCCATTTACGGCATCCAGACGGCGCTGTGGATAGACACTGTGACCTTCGTTGCGGCCGCTATAGGAATCATGACACTGCCATCCGGTGGCCCAGACACCACAGAGAGAAAGAGTGCCACCCCCCGAGTGGTCGTTGGAGAGATTGCCGCTGGATGGAGATACATCCTATCCAGCCCACCGCTGCGCAGAGTGGTGTTCGCCAAAGGTCTGTGGGCCTCTGGAGGCGGGGCTCAGGTATTCCTACTGATTCTGATAGGGATGGAAGCCGGCTTCGGCGAGGTCGCTGCGGGCGTCGGTATACTGTTCATGGCTAGGGGATTCGGTAGCGGCTTCGGCCCCATCGCAGGAAGACCACTGATGGAGAACCCACGCCTCAGGCCGTATCTGCTGGGACTCGCAGTGGGGGTCTGTGGGCTGTTCTACATCGCCGTCTCGGCCGTAGAGTGGACTGAGATGGTTCTAATTCTGGTGTTCTTCTCGCATGCCGCGAGCGGTCTGAACTGGGTGTTGTCGACAACTTTCCTTCAGGAGAGATCTGCCGACGAATGGCGTGGTAGGGTGGCTGGAACAGATCACTTCGGAATCACCTTGACGATGGGAATCTCAGCAGTAGTCGGGGGGCTCATCATGGAGAACGATCTTCTCGAACTCAGAGAGTTGATTGCCCTGACCGGGATGGTTCAAATCGTCCTCGGATTGGCCTGGATAGTGCTAGCCTCGCCGCAAGAAAAAACTCTGCTAGACCAGTCTCTGAAGTCCATCTAGGGCGATAAGTGGGGCTATTGAGAATAGTGTTTCTCTGACCAATGGGTGGATAAAATCTCAAACTCCCAATTGATTATATTCAACCAAAAACGCTAACCAAAGCGATGGGAATGATGCCCAAAATATATTCCATGCTACACGTTCTGTCGAAATTAATTCTTCAGGGAAAAAATTGTTCAACTTATTATTGAGTTGCTCGGTTGAAGAATCAATAAGTTGCTCTACTGATTCACGAACCATGTCGATTGGAGTCTGTAATATGCTTCGGATAAAGTTTGAAACTTCTTCACCAACCGTGCCTAATATTGGAAAAAAATTCTTATCTGGAATTTTATTTGAGGTCGATTTAATAATCGATTGAGTAAACAGCATTTTTTTCCTTAAATTCACAGCAGCCTCAAGTAAGAAGATGCTATAATCAGAACCATCGATTGGCAAATTAAAATTTGGCATTTTGGCCACCTTAGCCATCAGCCCTTCAATTAAATCCAATAATTTGTGAAATGTCACATTCATGGCTAATGCGATTTGGATGTCTAATAATAACCATGCAGTCAACCCTAATGCACCTATAGCTGACACATTAGAAGGAATGTCATCAAGGGTTAATTGATGAAGACCAAATTTATAGAGAATTGGTAATGAAATTATTATTGGTAAAAAAATCATCAAAAGTTGTTGATTGATGAATTTCTCTAAGCGTGGGATTTTTAGTTGAAGGACTAATTTAATCGCTTTGCTTCGGTTTTTTGGCACTAATTTTTTGAACCTATCATCCAATTTATTAATAAAAAATAACCGTACAATCAACGGTATAAAAATTAGAATAAATATCAGATCTCTAATTGAATTAGGAGGGATTTGAGGTAATAAGGCAAGGAGAATTTCGGTATTTGTCATAATTCCATCTCAAAGGCGCTCCAAGGCCGCCGCATTAGCCATCGCGGTTCTGACCAATAATAATGCTACGAATGCCGAAACGGCAAAAGATGCCCCAATTACATGATGAGTATTATAGAGAATCAAAAACACACCGCTCAATGAAAGATATGAAACCAACTGACAGATTCCAGAAATCATATTCAAAACTTTGAATTCTGAATCCATAATTCTGTTAGGATGTTCTTGAACAAAAGTATGAATCATAAAATAAATTCCTTGAAAGGGTAGGGCAATTGCAATAATCGTCAAGCCAACAACCTTCAAGAAAGGGTAATCAGCACCTTCGAGAGATAATCCATGGAAAAGAAGATAACCAGTGTTCATACCGATAATTGCTGCCATAATTGTCCATTGTTTATCGGTGAATTGAGCCTCCCCACTCGCATCAGCCGGCACCATAGCCAACTTTGCGCTTCGATACACGGTTGAAGATTACCCTCGCTTCGCTTGTAATCAATTGATTCTATTCGGTTGCATTCGTTCACCAATCACTTGTAGAGTGAGGCGTGCTTTGCACGAACCTTAGCAAGCTTTGGTGATACAACGGCCTGACAGTAAGGGTTAGTTGGATTATTTTCGAAATAATCATGGTGATAATTTTCAGCGATGTAAAGTGTTGTCAACTCACTAACCTCAGTTACGATATCATTGACGAAATTTTGCTGAAGATAGGCAATTACCGCCTCAGCATCAGATTTTTGTTTTTGATTAGAGAATAATATGCAACTACGATATTGGGTTCCGATATCGTTGCCTTGCCGATTCAATTGGGTTGGATCGTGGACGGTAAAGAAAACTTCGAGTAAAATTCGCAGGGGAATAATTCCTGAATTGAATGAAACTTGAACCACTTCGGCATGGCCGGTTTGGCCTGAACAAACTTGTTCATATGTTGGATTTTCTGTGTTTCCACCGGCATAAGCTGGCAGAACTTCACTAACTCCGTATAATTCTTTGAAGGCACCCTCGACACACCAAAAACAACCGCCGCCAAGAACGATTTTTTCAGACATTGATTCACCGACGATAATTCGGTGCTTCACGAGTAATCTCGACATCGTGAACATGCGATTCGGACAGACCAGCATTGGTTATCTTGACAAAATCGCAATTCTCACGCATTGCCGCAATATCCCCGTTACCTGTATATCCCATACTCGAACGCAGACCTCCAGTCAACTGGTGAATGACATGCTCGACCGGCCCTCTTGCTGGGACTCGGCCTTCGATACCTTCTGGAACATATTTTCGGGTATCGCCCTGTTCAGATTGGAAATATCTGTCGTGAGCACCCATAGTCATCGCGCCGACGCTGCCCATACCACGGTAGACTTTGTAGGAGCGACCTTGGTAGAGAATAATCTCCCCTGGTGCCTCATCGGTGCCTGCCAAAACACTGCCAACCATAACGCAATCCGCCCCACCAGCAATCGCCTTCGCAATATCTCCGCTAAACTTAATTCCACCATCTGAGATTACTGGAATACCGGCTTTTTTACATACAGAAACAACTGATTGAACGGCCGTTAATTGTGGAACTCCAACACCCGAAACGATTCTTGTTGTGCATATTGAACCTGGTCCAATTCCAACTTTAATTGCATTCGCACCGGCTGAAATCAACGCTTCAGCGGCCGCACCAGTCGCGACATTACCTGCAATTATCTGAGCGTCTGGACCTACCAATTCTCGAATTTTTGCAACCGAATGAATCACTCCATGTGAATGTCCATGAGCCGTATCGACGACTACCACATCAGCACCCGCTTCAAACAATGCTAGCGCCCTTTCGACTCCAGCATCACCTGTGCCGGTCGCTGCAGCAACTCGAAGTCGACCGTGCTCATCTTTGCATGAATTTGGGTTATCACGACTTTGCTGAATATCTCGCACAGTCATCATCCCTGTGCATTTTCCATCTTTATCGACGACAAGCAACTTTTCGATTCGATGTTTGTGAAGCAATTTTTTCGCATCTTCGGGACCTACATGATGTTCGACAGTAACAAGATCAGTAGTCATCATTTCAGAAACCAACATATTGTCGTCATTGACGAAGCGAATATCGCGATTTGTGATGATTCCGACCAAATTATCATCGGCATCGACTACCGGTAACCCAGAAAATCCGTGTTCTGCCTTCAATCGACGCAACTCGCCAATGGAAGTTTCTGGGTTAACCATAATTGGATTTAGAACCAATCCAGATTCGAAGCGTTTTACCGAGTTTACTTTAGCAGCCTGTGCTTCGATGGCCATATTTCTGTGAATTACTCCAATCCCTCCAGCCTGTGCCATCGCTATAGCCATGCGAGATTCGGTAACAGTATCCATCGCAGCGGAGATGATTGGGATATTGAGTGAAATTGTTTGTGTCAGGTGAGTTTTCAAACTGACTTCAGCTGGAAGAACTGATGACTCGGCAGGTAGCAAAAGTACGTCATCGAAGGTCAGAGCCTCGGGTATGCTATCCTGTGCCATTAGGGATAGGCTATGCCTTACCTACTTGAATTATTTGATTAGAATAACACTTATTCACTTTCAAAACCTAGATGCAAAAAACTTCACTTCATCCGTTTACTTCAAGAACCATGCTTTGCCGCCGGCGACTTGGAGAATTACCATGTTTGGCTGTGTGATGATAGGTTGGCGGGAATGGGTCGGAACACCCGAACTCGATAGTCAACCGTTTAGGGCAAAAATCGATACTGGTGCATGGTCGAATACAATGCATGCAGTCGATATTGAGGTTGTCGAGTCGGATATCGAAACCCATGTTCGTTTCCGACTTGAAGAAGGCGGTGATTGGATTGAGCGGCCACTATTCGATTGGCGCCGTGTTCGCGATACTGGTGGCCACGATACGCTTCGTCCAGTGATTCGCACAAGCCTCGAAATTGCCGGTGGCGATTACGATATCGAATTGTGCCTACAAGATCGCTCGAGAATGCGCCACCGAATGATTATCGGTCGCAAATTCCTTCGCCTTGGATTCGTTATCAATCCGCAACGTCAATGTATACACAAGAAGGAATTGAGCACACCAAGAGTTACGATTAATCTCGATGTTGGATATTAGATTCACAAATCGACTCCTTCATCAAATATGGCCCGAGTCGGTAGTCGATGGAACAGCATGCAAATGTTAGAGATACAACGTTAGTGCCATCTCCATGGTGGCTCAAAGGAGCTGCGATTGTCGTCGCATTATTCTCGCTTCCACTCATCGCAAACATCATTTTTTCGATGGCAACACCATTTCTGCTAGATTTCATTCCCTCTTCGGAAGAAATATGTGGTGAGGATCCACAAACTACAGGTGAAGAACAAGAGACCTGGCAATCTTGTAAGGATGAAATGGATGTAATGATTGATTATTTTAACGAAATTGAAACTTCTGGCGTCATGAATGCCACTGGAATCTATTGCGCTATTTTGCTTCTAATTTCGATCCCGACAATAATCCTGCTTTGGACGGGAGATAGAGAGTTGGGTATCAAACTCGCTTGGGCGTATATCGCGATAAATTTCCTAGGTGGAATGTATACGACTTGGTTGTACCTCAATATCGGCATGATGCCACTCGGACCTGAAGCTGAGGCGGCTCTACCGTTTTCTGAATCAATCATCGCTGCATCTTCTTATGCCCAAATAGGCACTTGCAATCTAATTCTCGCTGGTCTCCTCGTAATGGTTTCACAAAAATCGAAACCACAAACGAATTTGGTCATTCCATCCGCCTTCCATCATCAGAACGAGCCGGGTAAACATTGAAGCGGGGTCGGCTCGCACCAACATACATGGCAATGAATGCTGGTGGAATAATCGTAGTTAACACAGAAACCGTCCCAGGCAAGACAATCACGGAAACATTAGGGGTGGTCACGGGCTCGACGGTGCGGGCAAAGAATGTCTTCAAAGATATCGGCGCTGGCCTGAAAAATGTTGTTGGTGGAGAGTTGAGAGCGTATACTGAACTTCTCGGTGAATCAAGAGATGAAGCATTACAGAGAATGGTTGCCGAAGCCCAAGCAAGAGGAGGAAACGCGGTAGTCAACGTCAGATTTGCTACTTCTGCAGTGACTGCTGGTGCTGCCGAGTTATTTGCATATGGAACTGCTGTAAAACTCGAATGAGGTGATATTTTGGCAATTGAAGCACTCATAACAGTCTTAGCGTTTTTTGGTATCGCGGTTGTCCCAATTCTATTGATTATTATCGCTGGCCTCGTAGGTGGACAAATTATGAAATCGATGCAAAATAAACTCACTGAACGTGAGCAGGAAATCATTCAGAAATACGGAAAAGATACACTTTCAAGCCTCAGCATGACGGCAAAAAGAGAAGTCAGTGAAACTGGAATCGTCATGGCAAGTTTGGTGGTTGGACCAAATTATTGGCAACAATTTGTCTCAAAAATTCAGAGCCTTTTCGGAGGCACTCTCAATTATTACGACCAAGTAATCGCCCTTGGTCGAAACGAAGCAATGCAACGATTGAGAGAAGCAGCAGATACCGCTGGCTGGGATGAAGTGGTTAATGTGAGACTCGAGACATCAAAACTAACCCCGATGGTGTCGAATAAAGAAAGTAACAAAGCCATGGAATTATTCGCGTATGGAACAGGAATCAGATACTCCTGAATCCATAATTCAGTGCTAAACTGCATCTTGCAAAACTAACTGTCTGCTATTGCAACAATTCAAGACAAAAGTGGTGGTCGGAAAGTTATCCGACGCAGCCCCAATGTGGAATCTGAAGTTAGGAGTCGAGTAAGATGCAGAGCGCACCGATAACCCAAATTGAGCCAAAAATCGCTGCACGTCTAGCCAAACAGAGTTACCACTTAGTCGGCGAACACGGTGGAGTGAAGGTTTGCCATTGGACTAAACAGAGCCTGATTGCCGATCGTTCCTGCTACAAGGGGACATTCTACGGAATTGAGAGTCATGGCTGTATGCAGATGGCACCAAACGTCGATACCTGTAATCTCGCTTGTACATACTGTTGGAGGGAGCCACATTCAGACACTCTTACCAAAATTGATGATGATCCTTACGAATTGTTTCTTCAGAGCGTCAGAGCTCATCGCCGCTTGATTACTGGATTTGGTGGGCATCCTAGCGTTCCACGTGAAAAATGGCAGGATGCCCAAGATCCGAAACACGTCGCTATTTCACTGAACGGCGAACCGACTCTTTACTCGCGGCTCGCCGAATTCCTCGACATTTGTCATCAACATGGAGTCTCTACATTCCTAGTGACAAATGGTTCGTTACCGAAAGTAATCGAGAAGTTGGATACGTTGCCAACACAATTGTATGTAAGTGTGGATGCACCGAATGAAGAAATATTCAATCGTCTTTGCAAACCAAAATTTGACACAGCCGCATTTTCAAAACTTGAAGAAACCCTTGCATTATTACCATCCTTAGACACTCGCACCGTCTGTCGCCACACACTAATCAAAGGTGAATCTCTTGGCCATGTCAAAGATTATGCACGTCTCGACAACATCGCCGATCCAGATTTTATCGAAGCAAAAGGCTATGTTTATGTCGGCAATTCTCAAGCGAATCATACAATCGAGAATATGCCGTATCACGATGATATCATGAATTTCTCACACCAACTCGCACCATTGGTCGACCGAGAGGTTTTGTCGGATAGGTCAGAGAGTCGAGTCGCATTAATTGGTAGAGAAATGATTCCAATTACATTACCAGAAAAGGTTAGAGATTTTCCAAAAGATTTGGGTATTGCTAAGCCGCAAAACTTCTCACTACCGATTACAAATTTGTGAAATTATCACAATTATCGTTTTGGGCGACTCGAACCGCAATCAGGGCATTGTTTTTCTTGAGTTGAACCATACTCGTGATCACAAGCGGGACAGTTGGCTACGTATATTCGGTGATTTCCTGCAGCAGCGGTTGCTTTTGCAGCTTGTGAGACTAGTGTGATTCGACCGGGTTCAATCAACTCGACAGCGTATCTGCCGGGTCCGCCGAGTTTGAGTAAGATATCCGGCGGAAATGAAACTGTTCCAATATCATCGAGGATTAACTCACGATTTTGAATCAAATCATTGACTTCAATTCCTTCACCATGCTGAGCGACAAAACGACCATCTCGCAATTCAAGCGAGCGGTCGGAAAAATCGGCTACATCGTGACTGTGAGTAACAATGAGGAAGGCGACGTCTTCTTCCTTGTGTAATTCACGGAATAAATCTAGAACACTCTGCGAAGTGAATGGATCTAGAGATCCTGTCGGCTCATCTGCCAGTATTAACTTCGGTTTTGTTATCAGGGCGCGAGCGATAGCAATACGCTGCTGTTCTCCACCTGACAATTGCTCAGGTAAGGCCTTCATGCGTGAGGTCATTCCAAGCCGCTCAAGAACTGCAACAGCCTGACGCTTCGCCTCTGGCGCAGGAATACCTGCATGCCTCAACGGCTGCATCACATTGTCGAGTCCAGATAAATCCGGCAAAAGGTTGCCTTCTTGGAAAATGAATGACACCGTCGAGCGACGGTGCTCAACCAAATCAGCACCTTCCAATTTTGTCATGTCGCTACCATCGAGGAAAACCCGCCCTGCTGTAGGTGTCATCAACCCACCAAGCGATTTCAGTAATGTGGATTTACCAGAACCAGATGGTCCGATAACAGCAACCGCCTCACCTTGCTCGACCTTGACTGAAAGCCCGCGTAATGCTACAACATTGCCTTCTTCTGCTTTCGATTCATAGACGTGATACAGTGAATCAGCTTCGAGAATATATGATTTTTCGTCCATCTTCACTCCCCCTTCAGAACTGTTGCAAGATCCGCTCCAATTGCCTTTCTAGTTGTGAAAAATAAGGCGATTACAACAGTAGATAATACAACTAATCCAACTTTAATCAATTCGATAATCGGCCAAACTAATTCTCTTCTAATTTCATTGGTTGAGCCACCGAATGCTTGGAATATTATTCCAAAAATATTGAACATATCATTGAAAATATAAGTTATTCCGACACCGAGGATTCCACCAAGAATCATTGAAACGATGGTAATAGACAGAATTTCAAAAAGCACCAATCTCATTACTTGATTTGGACTTGCTCCAATTGCTTGTAAGATGCTTAATTCTTTACGGCGTTGGCTCAAAACAAGACTCAAGAAAACGAATGAAGATGCTACTGCTGCCACCGCCGAAACAATGAACTGAAGACTTAACAAACCTGGAGTTCCATATACCAACCCACCGTTCTTTTCGACATATTCATGGGCAGATTTCCAGTCTAAAACTTCAGAAATCGCACTATTTGTTGAAAGTGTTAGCCCGATATCTTTGAGGATTTCTCCCTTTCGAAGTTCCTTGTCATCACCTAAGTCAAAGAACCAAATTGTAGAACGGATATTTGTATTATCGGGAGCAGCTCCATCTAACCAATCTATCCAAGTTTGCTCACCTATGAAAATCACGTTGTCTGAAGAACTTGCTACGAATCCAGGAACCCAATTGTGCTTACCTATTGTCGTCAAGCTCATTTGCTTGATTTCACCTGTTATGAAATTGGTTTGATTCATCATCAAGGTATCCCTATCTCTGAGTCTTAATGACTCTTGAGCTGAATCACCGTGAGTCATAAATCCAGATTGGCCAATCAAATTGAAAGCCTCATCAAGAGAAGCTTTTGGTAGAGCTTGATTATCCCACAACAAGATATCTTGTGATTCATCAGGAATTACCCACACCTCGATGTAATTTTCATCATCACCTGCTGGATTCGCATAGAATTTTTGGATTTGAGTTGCTTCTATTGTTAGCGAATTCAGTGTTTTCTTCGATGTGGGAAGTGAATTGTAAGTATCGGTCACGATACTGATCGCAACTTCTTCTGTGATCGCTTGGGTGAAGGTGATTTGTAAGTCAGAACCAACCGATTGATCGGCTGTTTTTTCATCGACTAGAGTTCCGGTATATCCTTGCACGGCAGCCATCGTAACAATTGACAATGTCAGTACGATAATGAGAGCAAGACGTCCTACTCCTTCAGCTGATCCTGAACCCGATAACCCTCGTCGAACATCCTTCAATAATGGAGTTCGCCCGAACATAAATTGCATTATTGCTGGCCCATAAGCACCAAGGCGAGCTAATACAAGCGCTCCACCAATCCATAGGAGGAATGGGCCGAAAATTGCTAGAAGCGCATCAAGAATCACATTCGAAATTATTCCTTTACCAGAATTGAAATCAGCGAATTGTGACCAATCTTCGCCGATCGAATCGAATAATGCAATGATTCCAAGTAAGAAAGTCACCCAATGCAACCAGTATTTTGGTTCCTTCTTGGTTGCAACATTTGCCACACCTTCACTAATTTCGCTATTTACAAATTCCTTTGTTCGTGAATAACCAAAAGCCATCGCAATTCCAATTGTGATTACTCCGGTTGTTATTGTCGCTGCAAACGAGAGGGTTGGCTGCGCACTGAGACCATCCAATTCGAATGACATAAAACCGACAGCGGAGAGAATCATCGGCACAGCCGCAAGTGCCAGCAAGTATCCTACAAGCCAGGCAAAGAAGGAAATTACCCCCATCTCAGCCAATACCATTCTCGAAAGGCTGGCGGATGAACCACCCATCACACGATGAATAGAAACTTCTCGGCGGCGTTGTTCAAGTGATAGGAGAAGACCATAGATTAGAACTACGACAGAGAGGAAAATGATTGGAATCATGACTATATAATCAAATGTTTGAACGAAAATTAGCATGATATTCAAGAATGCTAACAACGAGCTATCCATATCGGTCGCTCGCAAATTGATACCGTCATAATCCGCTCCTTCGATATCAGATGCCCACTCCTTTAGTTGAGTTTCAACTTCAGAAATACTGTTAGTTGGAAGGTCGCCACGATCTGAAGCTACAGCCAAATATGCATGATCTCCATCGATAATATTGGATTGTTCAATCCCGCTGACTAATTCCCAAGGAAGATAAACAGGATGGTTGGTAATCAGTGGACTGCTCCCCACTCTATCATCATAAATTGCTGATATTGTGATGTTTTCAAGGGTGATTGTTATGCGGCAATATTCCTTGCCAATGAAATTAATCATTTCCCCTTGATCTGAATTTATTGCACATTTATCGAGTTCTGAGTCAGCATATGTGAATTTAAGAAATTCAATGGTATCTCCAACCTCGACTCCACCAGCTGATGCAAGTTTTGCAGGAATTACTGCGCTACGATTTGTCACTGCCTCCGAACCAGAAGTTGGCCAAGCACCGGAAATTGTTCTGCGGTCATGACGCTCGAGTAGAAGACCATCATAACCCGATTCTCCAATTAGGCGAATACCTCGGAAACCTCGGTTTGGAGGACCATCATCTTCGGACGAAGCGAAACTAATATCGATACCATCCCAAGAACCATCTGATGAATTGAGTTCTACCAATTCCAAAGGTTGGGCTTGAGCTTGTCTCTCACTGAACCACCCTGCACCATGAGTCGATTGACGGCCGGCGGTAATCGTACAATCTGCCATTCCATCAATAGCGAGAATTTGCTCACAGAATGATTCGAATTCCGTCGGATCTGATGTTCGGTCTTCAGCACCAGGATTGCTCCATAATTCAACACGATAATCATATTCTTCTCCCTCGAGACCTTCTTCGAAGAATGAAGTCATCAATCCTGAGCCATAGGCAAGAACAGTGGTGATGACGAGGCTTGCAAGGAATACACCGGTGAATACCGCTGCTCCTCGTGCACGGCCTCTCCAGGCACTAAATACAGCAATTCTAGCCGAATCAGGCAAGGAAGCAATCCGATCCTTTAATTCCATCAAGTCTCACCTCCTGCACTTTCTTTTTGGTCAATATCTACAGCTTTACCCCAAGCTTCCTTGATGTCAGAAGCAGCGACTTTGCCATCTCTCAATAGCAGCATTCTGTTTGCTTTGGCCGCAAGATTTGGATCGTGAGTCACCATCAAAATTGAGATTCCTTCTTTTTCGCACAGTTCATGGAATAATTGCAATAATTCTTCACCCGACTTAATGTCAAGATTGCCAGTTGGCTCGTCTGCCAATAACAGTGGACGAGAGCCAGCAATCGCTCGTGCAATCGCAACTCGTTGACGTTGCCCACCTGAAAGTTCGTCGGGCTTGTGAGTAGATCTATCTCCTAATCCGACCTTATCAAGTGCGGATTGGGCACCGGCTTCGGCTTCGTCGCTTGGAACCCCAGATAATTCAAGTGCAAGAGCGACGTTATCCTTCGCAGAAAGATGATCGAGAAGATGGAAATCTTGGAAAATCCAACCGACTCCTCGGCGGCGCAAGTCTACGAGTTTCTTTGGATGAGCCATTCCGTAGTTAAATTCGGCTAGGGAGATTGAGCCGGAGTCGGCCTCTAGGAGCCCCCCAATAATATTCAGAAGAGTCGATTTGCCACAACCGGATGGACCCATCAGTGCTACGAGTTCACCTGGTTGAATCTCCATGTCGATTCCTTGTAATACTTCGAGACGAGTAACGCCTGAACCGAAGCCTCGATTGAGATTACTAACTCGTAACACAGAAGAAACCGGCATAAATTTTTTTTTAATAATGGTGGTATCCTTGTTTGTACTAAATATCTTCACCAATCGCTAAATTATAAGCTACAGCTAGAGATTTTCCTTGTGCTTTAGGGCTCAAATTTTTCTTCACATATTCGATAAGTTCGTCATCGGGAATCCTCTCCACTCTCCCTGCCCTAACCCACTCTGCATGGATTGATTCAATTGCATCACACCAGGCTCTAATTTCGTTTGAAGGAACAAGACAACGCGTTGGAATAATTTCATTGTGTGCTGATTTATCTGCTGCCAAAACTGGGCACCCTGCTGCCATCGCTTCTGCTGGAGGATAACCGAAGCCTTCTGAGATACTGGGAAAAAGCAATGCTTCGGCATGTTGGAAGGCTGCAGCGAGTTCCTCATCGCTGAGTTTAACCTCGCTGCCTACATGAATAATATTGATGTCATCAGAAATCTTAGCAGGAAGACCGTCGAGTATTTCTTCGACAAAATCGAGGCGCTTCCGCGGCTCGTTACTACCGACTGTAAGCAGAAGAATTTTCGAATCATCGTCACCATAATTGGTAAGCAATTCACGTGGTTGAGGATTCGATTCCGGATTCCAATAATCGACATCTACCTGATGTCGAACCAAAGCGGTTGGAATCCCCGGAAATTCTCGTTTTACCTCGCGCTGAGTCATTTCAGAAATACAAATCAGTAAATCCGCGCGAGCAAGTCCAGCCCGTAATTTTGACAAATCCATTTTTCGAATTATTCCCGGACTCATATCTCCAACTGTAATCTCACCTTCTGCCGATTTAATTTTGCGAGGAGATAAATGAAACAAATCATGAACTGTAACAATGACAGGAATCGGGCTATTCTTGGGTACAAGATGAGCCTGTTCTTGATCGGTAATATGCAATAAATCAGCATCCGTCGAGGCTGCTTTATCAGAAATCACTGACGGATGCTTCCACCACCGAGTAGAGAGACGCGACCACCCACTCAATCGTTGAGCGTGGTCGATTTCACCGGCTTTTGTCCAATCTGAAACGAGCGCACGCTCCAATATTGAGGCCACGGCAGCATGCGCTCGGCCCAGCCCTGTGCTCGACGATAAGGCCGTGCCACGAGCGAGAAGAACCCTGTGAACCACGTGTGCGACAAGGCGTATGTGCCTTAAACGCGGGCGGGTGATGGGCAACCAGATGAACGGTTTACCCGAGCCAGAGTCGGCGGCGCTACCACATCTGCTCGTCGCCAAGGGAAGCTTTGCTACGATGGGTGGTGCCGAGCGCGATTTGCTGCGGAATTTACCTGCACTCGAAAAGATTTTTTCAGTAAAAGTAGCAACTTTACATCCAGTTCCTGAACTTGTAGAATTATGCCAAAAACTCGAGGTTCAACTTTTCTCACCAAAGGATAATTGGATAGTTCCAACAAACTCTTGGTCAATCATTTTTGATACATCAAGAGATTCAGCAAAAAATGCTTGGAAATCTTGCAAAGGATTAGTAGAAGAAATTGAAAATACCGATGGGATTCACATTGTAAGCGGAGATGGTTCCTTAGCTTTATTGGACATAATCCCAGATCATGTTTCAACCCACTTACATCTCCTCGAACCTCATAGAGGATTGCACGAAGACGTGCTCCATCGTGACCTAAATGGGCGTCCAAAACGTAATTTGAAACTGACTAAACTCGCTCTCAATTACGCCCGCAGACGTGATAAATCTGCTATCCAAAAATTAGCCAAAAGGAAAAAATCGGCAATTTCGGCCAATTCAAACTTCACAGCAGGCCGAATTGCCGAAGTCTATCGAGTAAACTCCAATGTACTTTGGCCGAGCGTCGACATCTCTGAATTTCCACCCGAAGCTGGCTCGGATGAACCTGAGAGTTTTGATAAAATATCGAAACCATATGCTGTCAATATCGGCAGAGCCAGTTGGGTTAAAGGAACTCTTCAAGCGATTCAGGCTGTTTCTCGCACCGGCATCGGTTTGGTTCATATCGGCGGTGCGAGCGAAGAAGATGCAAAAATAATGAGGGATTTTGCTAAAAGCAATACTGTCAAACTTTGGATTGCCCCCCGGCTATCATCTCCTGAATTAGCAGGTCTAATTCGTGGAGCAGATGCTGTGATTAGTCTTGCAATCAACGAGCCATTTGGCTTGACACCAATCGAGGCTTTCTCGATTGGTACTCCAGCAATTTTCGTCGATGAAGGTGGTTTCAAAGATACTATTGAAAATCAGGTCAGTGGGCAATTGGTTCCTCGATCAGATTATTCATCTTGGTACGACATATTGACGAATCTTAATGCTGAACAAAAAACCGCCTGGACAAATGCTGGTAGAACGAAAATTGCCGAATTAAATTTGAGCCCAGAGGCTCACGCGAGACGAATTAAAGAATCATTTGATTTGCTCAAAAATGTTGAATGATTCTCATCATTTTTCCCTAAATTCGCATAATAACTCTATGAGTTACAAAAAAACATGAATGCGAACCATTCATATTTGTTGTATTATGCGTTATCTGTCATGCTCGAAGATAGTGACCAGCCTATGCCTCAGACAAAAAATGCACTTGCACTAGGAATAGCATTCATCCTTATTGCAAGTATTGTACTTGGTTCAGGAACACTTGGACAGGAAAGTAATGACTTGCGAACCGATGAAAATACCGATACTAATAGTGAGGATGCAGCAACGAATTCACTTACTGGTGTGGCTGATTCCAATATGCGAGATGGAATAGCAACAATGGATTTCGCTGTAGATCCTGACAGTGCTTGGATAGATTGTGTTCCTCGGGCAAACAATCTCAACTTCGCTGGTGAATGGACGGTAGATAATATTCCAGTGGATTTCAATCCTGTAGGTGAGGAACCACGTGCAACCGGTTTGCAAACAATGCAAAGCAGACCCGGCAATTCAGAGACTGGGACTGCTGACAATGATGCAAATGAAAGGCCAACCGATGTTACGATTAGGCCTATGCCTGCCGATTTTGATTTCAATGATATGGGCGAAGATTGTGCCTCATTCGGTCAAGGCATGGGAATGGGCTTCGGATTAGATTCTGGAATGGGTGAATTAGTTTCTCAAATGTGCAACCTATTCATCGAGGATGCTTTCATTTCCGGTCTCGGAGAAGGTGTTGAACTTCACGAAGATGGAACTATGACAATCACTACTATTGACGGCGATGCAATCGTTGTCGAGGAACTCTCGGCCGCTGCGGTCGAAGAACTCTCTGGCGGCCTCTATGCCCTCGTCGATTCCTGTAACATGATGATGATGTTAATGATGAATGGTATGGGTCAAGGTATGCCTGGTATGGGTCAAGGTATGCCTGGTATGGGTCAAGGTATGCCTGGTATGGGTCAAGGTATGCCTGGTATGGGTAATGGTGGATTAGGCCACGGTAATCATGGGGGAGATTGTTTCCCTATCAATCCTAACTTCAACGATGAAGGGCCAGTAGACGAAGAACCACGTGCAACTGATTTGCAAACAACGCAGGACAGACCTAGCAATACAAATCCTGATGGTTCACCTGCTGACCATGATGCAAATGACAGGCGCGCCGGTGAACGGAACCCTTGCATGGATTGGGAATTTGACTGGGATGAAGATTGGGGCGATATCGACCAAGATTGGCGCGATAACGATCTCAACGTAATTACCCAGGATATCTGTGAGGAGAGAGGAGGCACTTGGACTGGAGCCCCGGACCGAGGTGAGGGCTACTTCTACTGTGACTGGGCCGAGGAAGATTCTGATACTTCAGACGAGAATGATTCCACAGGAAATGATTCGAACAATTAAACCGATTAAGATTTAGTCAGATTAATCTGAAATTTTCCTTATGGTTGGACCTAGCTTTAACGCCACTATAATCGAGGCGATACCAAACACCAACATGACCATCGAAATCCACAATGGCAAAACGATGGTAGAAGTGAAATCAGGCCAAAATGGCATGATATCCATCACAGATTCGCCAATGGTAATTTTACCACCAATCGAACCAATGATAATTATCCAAAACATCGCTCCTGATGCACAAATCATCTGAAGCGTTGATAATTTGAAATCATTCCAAATATTCTCACCAAACCTTACTCGACCAGCAATAAAAGATGCGGTAAAACCGATAGCTAGTCCACTAAAAACAAATTTATTGTATAAAATTGCAATGCCACCTGGATCAGATGTTGCGTATGTTCCAGATAAAATTGCCAATGGCAAACAGACAAAGCAGAGAATTGAAGACAGGAGAGAAGTTTTGTCGAAAGATTGTTGGAAATTATCTAGATTGGAAACAAAATTCCCTAACCAAGCGAGAAGTGCACAGATTCCCATCAAAATACCGGTGCCAGAAGCAATTCCGACTATCAGATGATGAAAGGTAATTGCGAACATCAAGAATCCCCTCCGGGAGGATTATTCGAATCTGCGACCCACTCAGACTCAACCGGATCCCAAAGCCAGCCAGGGTTATCTTCGGAATGAATTAATCTTGAATTGTATTCCTCAGTATCATCATTTTCAACTTCTGGTTCTATATCAGGAATTTCTTCTATCGGTATAGGTTCCGAAACCTCTTCACTTGTTTCGACTTCTAGTGTTTGGTCCAATTCATCTTTCTTCTGACGCGGTGCTAAAATCATATGCATCGTTAAGACAAATCCAATGATGATTAGAGCTGAAGAAATACTTTGTAATCTCGCACCGAAAAGATTGCCATCAAAATAAGGTGGTACCGTATCCATTGAAAGCCATGGCATCTGGTTGTTGAATTCACCCTGTGAAGCAGTTATTCGGTATTCAATTCGAGTGTCTCCCAAAGATGCAGGAATTTGCGCTTGCCATTCATTATCTGCTCCTACGACTTCCGCAGTATGAGATTCAATCTCTCCTGCTAATCGCCACTCTACCGAGAGAACATCAGTATTGACTGTGCTGAATTGAAGAGGAGAATCATCGCCAGCAACCCTTTCTTCTAGAGCTACCCAATTTTCAGTAATGGTTGGATAATCATCTGGAATTGATTCGATTTGTATTGAGTAACCTTCAGTTGTACCGAGGAAGGCTCGATTATCTGGATTTGAATCTGAGCCATGGTGTATTGAGATATAGATGGGCTGAGAACCCACTTCAGAAGGTGCCAACAATACCCAATTGATGGTGATTTCTCCACTTTCAGGAACGGAAATAAGGACGTAATTTGATGAGCCCCCATTTGGATCCTGAATTATCGACCAATCGTAATCGCTCGGTGTATCTGAATTACCGTTAATTGAGCCGAGCAAGAAAACTCCCAACAATCTATTCTTCGATAGGTCCATTCCAGAAATGCTAACTTCAACTTCAGCCATAGTTCCAGCATATGCAGTATTTGCAGTTCTGACTTCGATTACTGCATCTGAAGGTGCAGAAAGGGAAGGGTCTCCATGACAAGAACCTCCACATGTGAAATCTCTATTCGAATCAACCTCACCGCCCGGATTTGCCATGCTTGAAGTCGAAGTTAACAAAAATCCAATAATTATTGTTAATACTAATATTCTCGACTTCATCATCAGGTCCTCCTTCTTCCAACAATGACATAGGTCATGCTTCCAATTGCCATAGAAATAAACAGTAAAATTAATGGCAATTGTAGATATTTTATCGAACCGGTAGGTGTATTATCCAATGCTTCAGCAGCAACTGATGCATCGACGCTGATTACATTTTCACCAACACTAATCCAAATCACCTCCTGTCCATCAATAATTTGAGTTACTACATAGTAAAGTGTCGTGGCAACCGGCGCAACTTCACTCCATGAACCGGATTCACTCGAACCGATTGGCTTCATGTCAACTACCGAGGTAATCGGGCTTGTTGAATGATAAATACGGTAATCATTACCGATTCCTGACCAAGATAATTCAACCATAGTTCCGATTAAATTTACTGTCAGTGAATCGATTGTTTGAGCAGGGCCTAATGTTAAATCCGAAGTTATCGATGCTGAATCACCCCAATCATCGATGGTGGTTAGGCCAACTGAATGAGTGCCCGGTCCGAGAACCACCTCAATTGATTGACCGACATAACTCATTCCATCGATAAGCCAATTCCAGTTTGTCACCTCACCATCAAGATCGATGGAATCACTTCCATCAAGAGTAATTATTGAACCGGCTAAAGGGCTCTCAAGTAGTGTATTCCAAGCCGGAATCGGGGCGAGATTGATGATAATAATCGATTTGCTTGCCTCATTCGAAAGTCCCCACGGATCATTTACGATAACGGTGACTTGCCATTCCTGTCCAGGTTCAAGACGTTCTGCTGGAACTGAAGATTCGCCATCCAAATCTGGAACATGAAAGCCATTTCTCAACCATTTGACATCAAAGAATAATGGATCATTATCAACATCTGAAGATGAGGCAAAAATGACCATTGATTCCAAAGAATTCGGTGCAGCCAATTCTGGGAAAATCATTGGAGCACCAAGATAACCAATTGAACCAGCACCCAAGGCTAACTCTGGCATTTCTGGATTGGCATTCTCTATCACCCGAGCAGATGTTGTCATTCCTGAACCAAGGGTATCGCCATCTCGAGGTAAGATTTGGACCGCCCAATGTTGGTCTCGATGAGTTTCAATAGATGGAATAGTCACCATTCCATTGTATTCGGGCAACCATTCACCATTTACCCACCAGCGAATTTCACTACCATCTCGCGCATCTCCATCGAGATCGAATTGTTCCCAGACCACTGTTAAGTTGTCCGTTGTAATCAATTCACCTTCAGGTAATAGATTAATCGAAGTCACGACAGGTGGGGTATTCAGAATCGTAATTCCATTTGCATCCGCCCATTCTGACCAAATTAATCCATCATAAACTCGGGCTTGGGCTGTCCAAATTTCATTCTTCGTAGTTGCTTCTGAAGGTACCCATTCCATATCGTTGTAAGCTGAAATTTGGATGCCATCCTTGAGCCATCGAATCTCTTCTCCTACTAAATTATCTCCATCGGCATCAAACCATCCAACAATCGCTTGTAACGGTTGATCGGTTACTGGATTACCAGGAGAAATGTAAATCGTACACGTAGGTTGTGTGTTTGAAGAACCTATTATGATTATTCCAGTCGACGCAATTAGACCATAATCGGTGCCATCATCAGGCGTAACGCGAGCTTCCCATTCATCGCCCGAGCGAATCATCAGCGAAGATACCGTATCCGAATCATCGATATCCTCTATTCGCACTCCATCGAGATACCAACGAATCACAGTAGATTGTTCGACATCTCCGTCCAAATCATAGTAATTGTATGAAAGTGTCAATGAATCGGTATCGGCCGGCTCGCTTGGAGTGATTTCCAAATTACGTGCAATTGGCATCGTATTGCCAATCGTAACCGGCCCGAATGAATATGTGGAACCAGGTTCAGAACCATCATGAGGGATGATTTCAACTGTCCACTGTTGGTCTTTAGCAATCCAACTATTTGGAACCGTCAACAATCCATCGATACTCGAAATTCTCAAGCCATCTCGGTACCACATAATTTCAGTCTGACTAACGGCTTCAGAATCTCCATCATCATCAAAGTATGAATATAACATTTCTAATCCGGTTTCTTTGGTAGGACTGGCCGGCACCCAAGAAATACCAGTAATCTCTGGAGGAGTATTTGTTGAACTCGTTGATTCTGATACCTGCCACGAGTTTGTACCCCAACCATCACCAGATACTGCGCCATTACCATTCACAAAATTAACAGCCAGATAGAACGTTACAGTACCGGTTCCAGCAGTAGGAGATGTCCAATCGACAGTCCAACTACGAGAATTCTTGTTTGAATGTGTAACTTCACCACTTTCCAATTTTGCATTCGCACCAGGGTTAGAGAATGTTCCCGAAGAAGAGGATAAATCGAACCCCCCCTTGGTTCCTGAGGGTGAACCAGTACCACTAATTGTTAGAGAATAAGTAGTTCCTGTATAATAATCTCCACTTGGTAAACCGGAAAGGGTAGGTGTGACCATCCCACTACCAGTATGGCAAGTACATCCAGTAACTGATTTGCCGGTTTTTCCTGAAGAAGAAGCCATTGTCACATTTACATACGATACTAAGAAGAAGAATACCAACAGAATTACTATTCGGCGACGGCATATCATGACCCAACGGACATCAAGATGTTCATCAACTTCGTGTTTTCCTCGGAAAGAAAGAATCCGTTGCATTGATGGATTAAACCCGACTCGCCGAACCATGCGCCCAGTAGAAACAGTCGCGATTATCGGAGCCGGAAATATGGGTTCAGGAATCGCTCAGAAATCTGCCCAAGAGGAATTTGAGGTGCAGATGGTTGACCGTGAATTGCAATGGGTCGAGCGCGGTCAACAAATTATTGCTGATTTTTTGGGAGAAGCAATTGAGAGACGAATTTTTCGTGAAGCGGAAGTTGAAGCGATTAAAGGACGTATCACCGGTGTCGTTGGAACTGAAAATGTCGCTTCTGACACCGACTTAGTTATCGAAGCGGTGTTTGAAAATTTTGATATTAAAACTGCAGTCTTTGCAACGCTTGACGAGGTATGTGATGAACACACAATTCTCGCTTCAAATACTTCCTCTTTGAGCGTAAATGCACTCGCCGAAGCTACCGGCAGGCCGGATCGCTTCGTCGGACTTCATTTCTTCTTTCATCCAGCAAAAAACCGACTCATCGAGATTATTCCAGCCGAGTCGACTTCACAAGAATCCTTGGATGCAGTAGAGCAATACTGCAAAACCATGGGTAAAGTTGTCATCATCTGCAAAGACCGCCCTGGTTTTGTTGTCAATCGATTTTTCGTACCTTGGTTGAATGAAGCTTGCCTATTATTGAAGGAAGGTGTCGCTTCTGCTGCTGCAATCGATGCGGTAGCAATGAAAGCGTTCAGAATTGGATTAGGCCCATTCGCGCTAATGAACTTGACAGGACCACCGATTGCACTTCACGCAACCGATTATCTCGCTGAACAACTCGATACACCTCGGTACACCGGTGCACAAAATCTCCGTGAACTAATCGCTGCTGATGAACAATGGGTTATTGGCGATGATACCGATTGCAGCGAGGAGACTGCAACGCTGATTTCTGAGCGCCTCCTCGGTCAGATTTTCGCGGTTTCAGCGCAAATTGTTGAAGAGGAAATCTGCTCGAAAGAAGATGTCGACCGCGGTGCTAAAGTTGGATTACGATGGGCGCGTGGCCCATTCGAATTAGCGAACCGAATCGGTATCGATAATGCGGTTCGCATGGCATCAGCTTACTCTGAATTAGCAGGATTTGAGTTACCAGAATGGTTTGCTCAGACGAGCGAGCCATTGGAATTCAATTTTGTAGATATCATCATTGATGGTGAAGTTGCAACAATCCAAATTAACCGACCTGAAGCAATGAATGCACTCAACGAAACTCTCGTTTCACAACTAGGTGCTGCATTAGATGAAGTCAACGCTCTAGATGAGATTTCTACAATAATTCTCGAAGGCGCAGGAAAGGCATTTGTCGCAGGCGCTGATGTCAAATTTTTCGTTGACAAAATTCGTGCTGATTCAATTCAAGACATCTACGATTTCACAGCCTTCGGTCATGAAGTTTTCAACAAACTCGAAAATTCAACAAAAACCACCATTGCTTTAACGACCGGATTAGCATTGGGTGGAGGCCTCGAATTAGCGCTCGCTTGCGATTATCGAATCGGAACGCGTCGATCACAATTCCGATTTCCCGAAACTGGAATCGGAATCTATCCTGGACTCGGGGGAACCCAACGTACACCGCGCATTTGTGGAATTGAAGCAGCGCGGTACGCCGTTTTAGCAGGTAATTTCCTAGATGCAAACGGCGCTCTTGCTCTCGGATTACTAACACATTTGGTCGAGCCGGCTAACGTTAGAGATGCAGTTGATGACTTGGTAGAATCTGGAAAACCAGCGAATAAATATCCCGGCTCGCCAGCAGATTCAACCCACCCTGCAGCTGCCTTTGCACTGAATTTCTATGCTGACAAAAATATGGCGGCTCTGAATTCGGGACAATGCCCAGACGGTTTTGATGTAGAGGATAGAATGGTTGGTCGTCAACTCAAAGCGATGAGCCGAGCCGCCCCAATCGCACTCAAAATGTCAAGCGAATTGCTCGATGCAGCAATTTCAACAGGCGAGGATCTCGATGCCGGCTTAGCCCTTGAATTATCCAAATTGAATGACATCTTCGCAACCGAAGATGCACTCGAAGGACTATCTGCACTAATCGAAGGCCGCCGGCCAACGTACACCAATTCGTGATTTCTCACTAATTGGTGAATTTCTATAATCGATTTTGAAATTATCGACAATTAAGCGCGCTTTACTTTCTTGAAAGTATGTCGAGGAAGTGTGCGTTTTGAATAAGCAGGTGCATGAACATCAGCCATAGCTTTGTAGACCATTTTCTTGAATTTGGACCAGCTCATTTCAGACTCTCCATTCAGTAATAAAGAGTCGGCGAATCGAAAATCTTCGTTTCGACGAATTCACAATATCCATCTTATCCATTTCCTCATTCACTTCTTCGACCCAGTTATTTAACCATGTATCCATATATTCATCTCCAGTGTAAATTCCCACCTTAGTGTAATTTTCACACCGAACGAAAAGCCCTTCCTATATCAATGGAGTAGTTTTCAGGAATACACCGAGGTGCATTTTATACACTAGATGCCGTCTGCTTCATCTGATAACCATGTCACAATCGCAGATGGCAATCTCAACTTTAGACGTCGAAAAAATTCGTGATGGAGTCGAAGAAGTCCAAGTGATTGGTCGCGAAATTCGACTTATCTTCTCTTCATATTATGGCGAGGAAGTTAATGTTGATTGGGAAGTGGATGCAGCTGTTGAATCCTTCAATATGTTCAGTTCACGTTGGTCAATCGAAATTCTTGCTGCATTATACATAGCCGGAGATCGCCGCTTCAACGAACTTCGGACTCTTCTTCGCGGAATCTCCAGCCGAACACTTTCGGATAAACTCACTATCTGTGCAGAGCATGGCCTTGTTGATCGAGTTGTCGAGGATGGCCCCCCTGTTCGTGTTCGTTACCGATTGACAACACACGGCCGAACTTGTGGAAGATTACTCGGCCCTCTTGTCGCATACATGAAGTTGCACAAAAATTTGCTTATTTCTGAAGATTAAACAAATCGAGCATTACCGACTCAAGCAACCGATTCTTTCAAAGGCTGACGTTTCCGAAAACGCATATGGCACTCCTCCAACAGTGGCGCAGTAAGCGTTCTTGGTTCGTCGATAGCCTAATTGTAATCGGAGGGGCAATGACTGGTATTGCAGGCTTGGTTCCAATGCTTGCTCCACCTCTTACAGAAGGTGCAATTTCTTCACCTAAATTCTCTCCGTGGGAACATCCGCTTCGCTCTCGAATCATTTCCACCCTAGATCGCTCGCCTGGAATTCACTATCGTGAATTGCAGCGTCGGCTCGACGCTGCGAATGGAACTCTACGACATCACCTCGACGTTCTCGTCAACGAGGACGTCGTGACAATCGTCCCAGTTAATGGTAGAACTTGCTATTATGCTGGTGCGCCGGCTCAAGTTGAGATTTTTCTCGGTGTGAATGTATCTAATGAGCGCGCAGCATCGATGATGCCGGTCGGACTTTCGGGTTTGCAGCGAAAAATCGTTGCACAACTCTCACATGTTGAAACTCCAGAAAGTCAAGCTCAACTCGCACGCGATTTGGGTCGCTCTCGCTCAGCGGTTCACTCCGCAATCGGAGTTCTTCGCGACCGCGGAATACTCGCTCAAGGCAGATTAGACTTAGCAGATCATCTTCAGGCTATTCGAACATCAAACCTCGAATATTCTTGGCTTGATGTTCGAGCAGAATTTGCTTAAATCAAATTACAAATTCTCATTTTTCACAGAAAACCAAGATTTGGTGCCTTCGTGAAACATGCATAATCGCAACATTGAGAGTATATCAGGAGCAGAATCCTCTTACACTCTGAATTTCGCCACAAGGTTGTATGTTCAGAATTCGTTTGGTCGAACAGCCGATGCCGACCGGTAGTAAAGACACTGATGTCTTGCTCGAATGGCTAATCGATTCCCTTTCATTAGTTCGCAGAAAAGCCGAAACATGGGGACCCAGCGATGAACCTAGTGCACTTCATCGTATGTTCCGTGAGGCATTACTGGCCGCACCGTTACAAGGATGGAATACCAGAGAATTAGGTGATGCGTGCGGGCTATCACAAACTGCAATGCACAATCAGATGGCTCGACTTCGTGAATCGGGATTAGTCGCCTCAGAATTGGATGGTAGATGGCACATCCATGTTCTTCGTGGTGGTTCGATGAGTAATGCTGTCGAATTGGTTTCAGTTCAAGCGAGAAAAATTCTTGAAATGCGATTGGCTGAATTATCCGCTCTGATAATAGATTCGAATGAGCGGATGAAAACGCCAATCGAAGAGGAAAATCTTGCTTTGAAAATAAATATCTCCGAACCTGGAGCAACAGCAAATAATCAGGATCGAATCGATGCACTACTCAATGATTTAGGATTGAATGGTGAGCGTGCGAAGAAAGGTGATAATCTCGCACGGAAAGTTTTTCTCGAGCTCGCTCAATCGCATAATGCAATCACAATGTTAGTGCTCGCTGACAGATTTGATGAAACCCGCTCCCGCATTCAGCGGACGCTTGAGCGGATGCGAGAAGTCGGAATTATCGAGCGTGTGGCGATGCCGGAGCGCATCGCCCAGGATGTCTTTGCAGGATTAATGAGGCAGTACGATGCACGCGGTGAAGAATGGCTGATGAATCGAGGAGGAGTTGGTAGATTAGCTGAGAGTGTTGCTAAGAAATTGATTTCTGATGTAAAAAAGAAAAAACTCAATATTGAAAAAGTCGAGAAATATCTCGCTGATGTTCCTCTCGATAATCAAAAATTACTGTTGAACACATTGGGAGGAAGAATGCCATATGGATTCAGAATCGCAGGAAAGACTGGGGCTGAAATGTCAGAAAAAATTCTCAATCGATGTGATAGAACGTTGCGGAGATTGCGCACGGTTGCAAATAGATTAGACAAATCTTTGCAGGTTTAATCTTAGGAAGATTCGACCAAGTTTTCAAGATATTCAGCAACTCGACTTCCTAACTCTTTTTGATCGCTAATACCATGTAAAGATACACGCATTTTTGACGCTCCGGGCAAACCTTTTGTGAATGAAACAGCATGTCGTTTGAGATTCTTACACATATCATCTTCATACAATTCTGAACTCAATTCAAGGTATCGATTCCAGCACCATAAACGTGCAACTGCGGTGTTATCTTCTCCCCATGGTGGTGCTTGCTTCGTCCAGCCCAAATCGCGTTTAATTTCATAAAAAATCGTTGGTCTACCGATTGCGCCTCGTCCGATCATCAATCCACCAGCTTTCGTCGCTTGTAGGCAGGCTTCGGCCGAGGCCGCATCGATAACATCACCATTGGCGATTACAGGAATGTCAACAGATTCGACGATTTCTCGAATCTGGGTCCAATCAGCCTCTCCTGAGTATCGCTGGCGCAGAGTTCTGCCGTGCACACAAATCCGAGCAACACCCTCAGCCTCCAATCGTTGACAAATCTCCAATGCTGTATTAGGGCCACCGCCAGTACCCAGGCGCATTTTGACTGTGATTGGAACATCGGCGGCGGCAATACATTGTCTGACAATGTCGACGACTCGGTCTGGCTCGCGTAATAGTGCAGCACCCGCATCATTGCGGCATACCTTCGGCGCTGGGCAGCCGAAATTGATATCGATAATATCGGCGCGTTCTTGTAACATCTCGACGGTGGCGACCATCTCATCGATATTGCCACCGAAAATTTGCGGAATGAATGGCTTTTCTCTCGGATCAGATTCAACTTTCATCCATGAATGTGAAGCCAATCGAGACAGGCCGGAAGCGGCGGTGAATTCTGTGACGGTTATGTCTGCGCCACATTCCTTTGCGAGAAGGCGATAAGCGAGGTCGGTAACCCCTGCCATCGGTGCCAAAAACAACGGTACTGCCTTCACCATGATGAATCCCAGTCGCTCTGTCGTTATGATTCAAACCACTATAATCTTACAGTGTCGGTGAAAATCTTATGACTAATGGCTCATATTCTTGAAATATATTCGCCACTCGGCGAGGCTGTTGGTGATTATGGATATTTCAGTTATACCTAAAATAGGTAAAAGTAATGTAAAGGAAGGATTAGGCGCCACAAGTATACTAATCATTATCGTTGGGATTTTTATTGTTGGTTCTGAAGTTGGAACAATCATTCAACAATTAGGCACTTCTGATTGGGAAGAAATCCCGGCAACAGTCAGTATCTCAGAGATTAGAGAATACGAATCATGTGGTGAGGATGGATGCAATTCAAACGATTACCCATACATCAGATATTCTTATTTTGTAGGTGGGGAATCATATTCAAATGACGATATTGTTCTCTTTGATTTGGATGAAGGAAACTTTGGATTCTCTATATCTCTTGTAGATCAGCATCCAAAAGGTTCCGAAGTTACCGCTTATTACAATCCAGAAAACCCAGATCAAGCAGTATTGATGAAGGGTTTTTCAGGGGTTTACCCACTAATCGTTTATCTTGGTGAAATTATAATCTGGGTATATGTTGCGGTAGTAACTTTCCTAATAGTGTGGAAGATACTATTCCACATTCAACCGGCAGGAAATAGGAAAAAAGCAGAACAAAAATATGCTGATGATGAAGATGATGAAAAACGAGATAACCGTCCACCGTTGAAGTTGATGTTCTCATCCCTTGCTTTCAATAGGGCACCTAGGATATGGGCCATAGTCGGGTCAACAATATTTCTGATATTCACCATGATGGTATTCGGCCCATATCGCCGATTCGATTTTGCAGATTCAAACTTTCCCTTTGCCCTACTCTACTTCCTATGTGCATCGACATGCGTACTCCTCCCACTCCTCGCCCTTTTCACCGCGAGGTCCTTTGAGAAGACTCTCCCAGAACACTCTCACAAGAGGTACAAACTGGTTTACGGGGATACTATGTTTGATGGCCAGAAAACAAAAGGCTGGGACTCTGGTCCCGAGGCGATGGAGCTTCAGGCCATGGCAAGGTCTGCGTGGATTAAGAAAAACTTTGATTCAATGGATATGGATGAGGCCCTCAACGCATCTGCGTGGATGGATTCTCGAGGTAAAAAACTCGAGGGAGGAGCCCGCACTTTCTCAGTGCTCATTGATGGATCGACAGAGAAGGAATTTCAGGCCAGTTCGGTAGGACAGTTGTTGGAAAATATGCCCGATTCTGATGAATTCATTCTATTTCTTGAGGATACAAAGGAGAAAGGGAGACAACTGGAGTTTTCTTTCCTAGGGGACAAAGGGGGGGACGACCACCTTTCGATAAAGGAACTACTGGGAGATGAACTAATCAGAGAGGAAATAGTGAACGTAGAGAGAAACTCTGGCGAAATAATAGACTTCGTAGAGGAAACCCTTCGCAACTGTGGAACCGATGAAGAAGATTGGTGGAATTAAAACTTCAGAAAGTAGATTCCCAATCCATTACGTCTTGAGCACGTTCCCAATCAGCATCGCTAATCAAGCCACGAATCTTCATCATCTCTCGAGACAATAGCCAGTAGACGAGAGCCAATGAGCGGCGACCCTTATTGTTAGCTGGAAGTGCCAAATCGACATTACTCAATCTGTTGTTAGCGTCGACGATTGCAACTACTGGTAGTCCAGTTTTTACAGCCTCAGAAAGTGCTTGTTGGTCAGCTGCTGGATCGGTAACGACGATGACCTCTGGTTCGATGTAGGTGCGCAAACTTGGGTTGGTAAGGGTTCCTGGTATGAAACGGCCAACTATTCGGAGAGCACCGATTGTCTGAGCGAACTTTCGAGCAGGGCGTTGTCCATATTGACGAGCACTGACTACTAGAATACGCTCTGCATCGTAGTTTGAAAGGAATTTTGCGACTGCACGAATTCGAGCGTCGGTTTGTCTAACATCGATAATGTGAAGCCCACTATTGTCTTGACGAACGGTATCGAGGAACTGCTTCATGTCTGCTGACTTTTGGTTAGTTCCAATGTGCACTGCGTGCAAATCGTACATCTCGAGCGGTACAAGTGGGGCTAGACTCTCATCCATGTTGGTTCCTCAGCAGCGCGGCGACCCAACTTTGCTTCATAAGCGCTGCGCACCGACCTAATTTGAGTTAGACTCATTATTGTAGGTCGGAGAGGTAAGTACATTCTCCAATTTCGTGGGACTCCGCGAAATAAACGCACGGTTTTGTGATAGTAGCATAGACATCGAAATGGTCGTGGAAAGAAAGTTGGTCAACCGGTGCGGTGACGCCGTAGCCTCTAGCTTCTACCTCGAAAATCCAAGTACCGGAAATGTAATCTGATTTAGTGAACGAATCAAATCTTTCCAAAGGTTGGTCTTGGGTTGCACGAACATGCCAGATAGGATCGCCTCCACTTTCTCTAACTCCTGGTTGCCATAATTTAACATCGACATAGCGATATTCGTTCGTATCATTGCCGATTAGGTCCTCGATGGCGCTAGAGTATGGCAATTGTGCTCGGAAATTAATGACTAATTTTGAAACGGTTTCATCGAAGACAATTGAAGTTTCGTTTTTGTAGAGCACCGAATCGATTCCGTTCGATTCGAAAGTATAATCCCAACCAACAGTATCTTCGATATTACGAACGATGGGATCTTCGCGCATATATTCCATCGTTTCACGCTGAATTGCCAGACCAAGGCAACCGGTCAAAGTCGTGCCCATCATCAGAATTACAAGCGCAAGACCGAGCGAGCGAGATGATGCCATCGACTCTTTCGTGATTCAAGTTCCACTTGAAACACACGGTTTCAAGGTGCTCCTTGGCACTCAAAATTGGTATTGCCGAGAATAACGACTACATTCTTGTCAGTGAACAGTTTGAACAACGGGGACATAGTGGAACGTCTGCTCCAGTGACGACGAAAGGAGAACCGAGCTAGCGCGTTGACGTTCCCTATGAGTACCGAGGAGCACTTCTTTATTCGCTGAGGGAGAATCGATTTTGGATCGATGCTCTGTCCGATGAGATTATTCTTCTTCGTCAACTACACGAGGTGCGTGTACTTCACGGAAGATAACGGTCTGAGCACCGAGGTTCTCACGTAGCGAGCGAACGAGGCTGAACTTTGCATATGCCCAGTTCTGATCGTATGCCATCTCTTCAGGAACGGTTACTGTAAGATCATCGCCATCAAACTCGACTTCGAAGTCATCTCGACCGGTGTTCATGTTGAGTAGAGTAGAAACGCGTTCTTCACGGTCTTCGATGACCTTGACAATGTTGTAATTGTAGCGTAGGGCTACTCCAGCTAGTGGGTGATTGTAATCGATTCGTGCGCGGCCTGCGCTCAAAAATTGTAGAACTCCAGTTCGGCCACCAATTTCTACTGGTGCTCCGATTGCGAGTGTGCTTGGATCACGGACTGAGCGCATCAATACATTTTGTCCGATGGTCTCAATGTTATTTTGGTCACGAACGCCGTATGCATCTTCTGGCTCGATATCAAATTCGTAATCTGTGCTTGCTTCTGCAGTCTCAAGATGTGCTTCAAAACCAGCGATGAGACGACCGTCGCCAACAATTGCAATCATAGGCTCATAATTTCGCTGCTCATCGTGAATTTCATGCTCCTTCGCGACGTCTTCTCGAGTTGTTTCGATGAGCTTTTCATTACCTGCATCATACAGGTCATAATCGATGTGAACTATTGAACCAGCGTCCATATTTTGTGCCTCCGGGCATCCCGCCGACCTATCTCCCCTTTTTGATTGAAGCGGTAGGGTAGTCGAGCCTAAATGGGTCTCATTCCTCTTCATCAGAATGTGAAGGGCGGCTCGAAATAAATGTCAAAATGCCTCCCAGCATGATGAATCCCCATCCAGTCCAGACAGCGTGAGAGCCTTGCAAATCGTGAATCGTTACGCGAACCCTATCGATATCACCGGTCTGCTGAAGCATTACTGCATCTAACAATTGATTCGATTGAAAAATGTCCAAAATTATGATTGTGTCGCCAAAAATTCCAGTGTGTCGGTCAACTTCACTCCGCGCACTTACAGCTCCACTCGGCGAATCAAATCTCAGCATGCCTGGTCGAAGGGTATCAATCAATTTTCCATCCCTTCGCATCTCAATAATAACTCCAAGATAACCATCGCCGACTTTGAAATCAAAATCTTCATCGTCGGCGTTAATCAATACGACATCAATGAAAACAAACTCGATTCCTTCGTGCTCAATTACCTGATCGCGAGTTAGCGTAACAAGATGAGAAGGATCGGAACGATCGACGAGTGTAGTCGTGAATATATGGCCGATTAGTAGAAGCAATATTCCAAGATGAGCGAGGTGACTACCGAGTAATCTAAGTCGTGCCGCATTCGATTTGGTTTTGATGCTATTTTGCTTTAATTTCGGCACGGTCTTTTTCCAAGTTTTGTAAGCCAGTTGGATGGTTGGAGGGGTTGCGAGAAACATCCATGTGAGCATGAATAAGGCGACTGCGCCCCTGCTAATTTTATCGGTTAACATTAGATGGGAATCCCCAGGTATTTCGAAATTCGCAGAAAAATATGCTAATACAAGAGAAGATAATGTTGCGAATGCAATGATAATTGAACCGTTTTTAGCATTAATTTGGTTCGCCCACCCATAGAAAGTCAATCCGATTGCTAACAATGCCAAGAGTGGGGCTGCATAGAACTCATGAGCCTCCAAATTTGTTCCTTCGATTTCGACGGTTAACAATAACCAACTCAGAAGAAGAAAGGCCCCAGCGCCATACCATGGAATTACTTTTGCAAATTTCGTTCGCGCCGAAGTCGAAGTGAACGGAGAAAATAATCGGTTCAAGTCATCTTCTTCTTCTGACATCAACCATGTCGCAAGGAATGGAATCATTCCTGCGATTGCTTGTGGAATTTCTGCGACCCAAGTCCAGCTGGCGAATAGCATCAATAACACGCCAGCTGCCATCCAATGCAATGGTGGCTTTTCTGAATCGGCTGTAATAATCAGCAACATCAACGACGTCCCAACGGCGAAAACTGCGGTCGAACCTATCCAGATTCCAACAGCAATGAAAGCAGCAAATAAGCCAAGTGAAAGCGGACGTTTTGCTTCAAAAAGTGTCACTCCGCCACCATTTTCAACAAATCTTGCTTGTTCTCGCACAAGATAGAATACCGCAAAACCACCGAGTGCGAGCATCGCAAAAAGATACGATGCGAGTTCAAAACCAATTGGACTCGCATCGACCAAATATGCAATCCTAACATATGGATCTTCAGAAGTTGTGCCCAATCCATCGGCAACGAAGGCGTGCACTGAAGCCCAAACCCCATTCGCACGAGTGATTAGTGTGGCATGGATTGCAAGAGCCCCAGCAATTAGTCCGAGAGCGGGTGAAGCACGAATTGAAGCATCAGAACTACCTGCCGAGCGCGCATGAATAATTAGTAACAAAGCGAACCAAGGTAGAATCGAGCCGGTCTCGACAGGATCCCAAGCCCAATATCCTCCCCAATCGAGAACCGTATATGCCCACAGTCCCCCCAAACCAATTCCTATGGTTCCTGTAACGAATGCTGCACGAGCCCAATGAAGTTGAGATTCGTGAATTTCAGCAGCGGGTTCATCTTGTAATATTCCGCTGAGTGCAGCCGCCGCTGTGGCGATACAAAATGAATAGAAAAGAAAGACAACTGGCGGGTGGATTACCATCAAATCGGTTTGTAAAAGTGGATTTAATTCGCCCGGAAAAACCCCAATTGAGTCGGCGAATGGATCCAAAAACCAAGAGATTGCGAACAAACCAAGAATAAATCCGTTCATCAAACGGATTTCACAGCCAATTTTTTCCGACGGCCCAATCATCAACCAAGTTACTATTCCAGACAGTCCGGCAAAAAGTAAGAGTGGGCCAGCTCGGCCAGCCCACGCAGCTGATATTTTGTAGAGGAAAGGCAGTTCGGAATCGCCATAAATCGCTACCAATTTTAGCGAGGAAGCATCGATGATGAAGGCTGTGAGTAAAAGCAAAATTGGGGCGATTTGTGCTGCTAAAACCGTGTGTCGAACTATTCGGATTCCACCACGATGCGGGCGAGTAATCTGATGCGCGGAGGTTAGAATCGCGAGCACGATTAGAGCGTGCCCGAGAAATGAGAGAATCGAATCACCATCCGTAAAATTTAGCACGCGAATATCCAAATGAAAGCATAGCCGGAATAATTCCGCGTAGATAGAGACCGGGACGGCGAATGAAAATTCGACCACAAACAGCCAACTTGGTCAGCGGACTCATATTTGCCATCTCATCTGGAAAAGACCGTGCCATCAATGACATTTCGTCATCTGATAAATCAAAGAGAGCAGATTTTCCTTTCAAAATCTTTGGGTAAGGCGGAAATTCTTCACTCCAAAGTTTCTGATATTCTGACATTTTTGAATTGCTGAGATTATCATCAGAAATTGCACTCAATGCAACCTGTGCAGCAAAGGTGGCGGATTTCAGAGCAAGATGTGAGCCACCTTCAAAAAGCGGGGAGGTAAATCCGGCTGCATCGCCGATCATCATCAATCCATCATCAAAGGTAATCGAGTGAGGACCAGAGATAGGAATCGTGCCACCAAAGGCTGGATTACCCTTTTCTTTCCACTGTGGTAGAGCCTGTTCAAGCTCTTTGAAATGAGTGTCTTGAATGAATTCATCTAGCGCTTTTTTTGTACGAGATTTATCTTCGGTAACCAATCCCACATTAGCGCGACCTCCTGATTTTGGAATCATCCAAAGATAGCCTTTATCGACATATTTTGGCCAGATATAGAAATCGAGATAATCATCTGTTGGAACTTCTAACATCTCGTATTGCATGCCAGCAATAACTTGAGGGCGTGGATTCAATTCTAGCAATTTATTGCTGACTCCACCAACTCCTGATGCATCGATTACAACTTTTGCTTGAATCGGGAAATGCTCACCTTTACCTTGGCAAAGCCAGCCAGTAAATTTACCGTTTTCATGAATTTTTTCCATGCTACTAAGTTTGTGAGAAAGGTGGAGAGAAGCGCCTTCAGCAACTGCTTCGTCAGCAATCCATCGCTCAAACAAGTGCTTCTCTAGAACGTATCCACTCTCTGACAATTTCTTGTCGGTGCCATCTGGGAATATTACACGAATGCCGTGAACACGCTTACTAACAACATGGTCGGGAAGTGTGAGATTAAGATTCTCACAGGCGACATCTGAGATACATTCACCGCAGTGAACGGGTGTACCTATGGCGGGGTGATCCTCGATTAGAATTGTCGAAAGACCAGCACGTGCAGAGTGCAGTGCAGCGTTTCCACCACCTGGACCAGCTCCGATAACCAAAACATCGCAGACATTGACCTTGTCGCCCATATTGTTTCGGGAGCAAGTCGAGTCAAAGAATCCGTCGGTCGATGATATCTATGATATCAGGGCGAAGATATTGAACGATGAGTCGCGTCCCACCAACAGATGGCGTGGCCTGATTTGCGTACTTATCTCCGTTCGTTGGAGGATAATGGTGATCTTCTTCGCATCAGCCATCCGGTTGATGTTCATCTAGAAGCCGGATGTATTGCTGATAAATTTGTCAAGCGCGACGGACCAGCAATCATTTTCGATCAGCCTCGTCTTGCGAATGGTAGAATTAGTGAATTTCCGCTTGTAATGAATATTTTTGGAACTCGCAAGCGAGTCAACAAAGCTCTCGGTGTCGAAAATCCAGAGGAAATAGGTGAGAAAATGGTTGCACTGATGAAGCCAGATATTGGAGCGGTTTTGAAAAATCCAATCAGTGGAATTGGCTTGGCAAAACAAGGAATGTCAATGGCTCCAAAACGCATAAAGAAAGGCGCATGTCAAGCTATTCGAATAGAAAATCCGGACATTACAAAATTACCGATTCCGACAACTTGGCCACAAGATGGTGGCCCGTTCATGACACTACCGTTAGTTATCACACAAGACCCGAAAACCGGACGACACAACATGGGAATGTATCGCTCTCAGGTTTTCGGACCAACCGAAGTTGGCTTGCATTGGCAAGCTCACAAACATGGAGCAGAACACGCAGAAGCGAGTGCGGATTCTGAAGAATCCGAAAAAATGCCCATAGCGATTTGCCTTGGCGGTCCGCCTCATATCATGTTCAGTGCAATCTCGCCCCTCCCTGACAATCTCTCAGAATACGAATTCGCAGGAATCCTTAGTGGTAAGCGATTGAAGATCACCAAATGTCTAACGAATGATTTGTGGGTTCCAGCCGATTGTGATTTCGTAATCGAAGGTTACACAATTCCTGGTGAAACCCAAACCGAGGGACCCTTCGGTGACCATTTCGGACATTATTCTCTAACCGGAGAATATCCAATGATGCACATCACGGCGATAACACACAGAAAACAGCCGAGTGTACCGATGACTATTGTCGGACTTCCACCGATGGAAGATGGCTATCTTGGAGAAGCAATCGGCGATGCGTTTCTGCCGGTTCTGAAATTTCAGCACACCGATGTTTCCGACCTCTTTTTGCCGCTCGAAACTGGTTTCCACAACCTAGCAATTGTAGCCAGCAAACAACGATATCCAAGGCAAGCAAGAAAGACCGCTTTGGGGCTTTTGGGAGCGGGACAAATGATGTTTTTGAAATCGATTGTAGCAGTTGATGAATATCACGAAGTCAAGGATTTAAACGCATTACTACGAGCAATTGATTACAATGTTAGAATCCCAGAAGATATCACAATTCTCGATGGAATGGTAGCCGATACTCTAGCCCATGCTGCACCTTGGGAAAACGTTCATTCAAAGCTCATAATCGATGCTACGACCCTCTCAAAAAATGATCCTCGCGCGAGCGAAGGAAAGCAGATGGGTTGCCCGGATTCATTGGCTGTTTCAGCATCCGGAATCGTCGATGTTATCGACGGTCGGATGCTGGGAACCTCGATGTTGGTCGTAACTACGAAAATTGCCAACGGACCTATGCCGGAATTTTCGATGGAAGAAGTAGATGAGGACGGAGCGCGCGCTCAGCGAGAGCAGATTGCGCGGATTCGCGACGAGATATGGTCACTTGAGGCAGCGAAAAATCTGCGATGGTTATTCATCACCGATGATGATGCTGATTTGCGTGATGAAAATTGGAAACGAAGATTACTTTGGCAATTATTCTGCCGATTTGAAGTGGCACGAGATTTGCATTTCGATGAGGCACGTACGCGTATTGCTTGGGATGCGACCGCACCAATTCCAAGTGTAGAGGGACCGTTACCTGTTCGTCGATGGCCTGCGGTTACCCTTCACGATTCTGAAATTGAAGATCGTATCGATGCATGGATTGAAGAAAATGGCCTATGAGTGAAAGGTAGAGGTGAAAGAATGGGAGTAAAGGACATTTTCGAATTTATCAAAGTCGAACACACTTTGTTTTCATTGCCATTCGTCCTAATCGGTTTCCTTTTGGCGAGTTTTGACTACGGCACTCAACCAACAATCGACCTGATTTGGATACTTGTTGCCGCAGTCGGAGCCCGCGGATTAGCGATGGCGCTGAACCGCATCATCGATCGCGACATCGATGCAGCGAACCCGCGCACTGCAAGCCGACATCTCGCTTCCGGCGCGATGTCGATGCAAACTGCTTACACACTTTCAACCGTCTTCTTAATCATGCTACTTTTCAGTGCATGGCAACTCAACGAAGTAGCTTTGATGATGGCGTGGTTACCTGTGTCAGTCTTCGTGATTTATCCCTACATGAAGCGCATTAGTTGGCTTTGCCATTTCTGGCTCGGGCTCTGTCTAGGCCTTGCACCAGCCGGGGCTTGGGTGGCGGTTGCCGCGGATGTTCATGGATGGGCTGCAATTACCGATTTGCATTGGTATCCAGAGATTTTCTTCATCTCACTCGGTGTAACGTTCTGGATTACTGCATTTGACCTCAATTATGCAAGAATGGATGTCGAAAACGACCGGGCAAATGGAATACATTCCTTCCCTGCTCGCTTTAGCGAAGAAGCAACCACTCGCACCTCAATTCAACTCACCCTCCTTTGGTTCGCCTGCTTCGCTATTGCCGACCCGATTTCTGAAGCCTGGTTCCTAATTGCTGCTGGATTGATGGCGATCGCTAATATCGCTGTCATTCTCGCTCGTGAGCGCCTCGCGGATTTCCAAACGACCTTGTTCCGCGTCTCAATGCTCACCGGATGGGTTCTCTTGCTTGCACTGATGATTTCTGAGTCGGCGAGCAATGGATTAGGAATTTGAGGTGATAAAATGTCTGAAGTCAGTATGTTCCACCTGCATTCCGAATATTCAACGGCAGGTGACCAAGAACAAGCAATTTCGAACCTAATGGAGCAGATTGAGGCCGGTCAAGAGCGCTGCATTCTGATGGGCGTGACCGGCTCGGGCAAGACTTTCGCGATGGCTAATGTCATCGAGCGATTGGGCTTGCCTACACTGATTCTCTCACACAATAAAACCCTAGCACGGCAATTGTGGCAGGAGATGAGTGAGCTTTTTCCAAAGAATGCGGTGGAGTATTTTGTCAGTTATTACGACTATTACCAACCCGAGGCTTACCTTCCCGGACGCGACCTCTATATCGACAAGGAATTGCAGATGAACGAGCGCATCGAACAGGAGAGATTCTCGACGGTCGCAAGTTTAGTTTCGCGACCAGATGTAATCGCAGTCGGCACAGTTTCAGTAATTTACGGACTAAACCCTCCCGAGGTGTTTCAACAAAACCACATACGCCTAGAAGTCGGACAAACGGCAGATCCTCAGCAGGTAGTTCGCGATCTTGTCGGACTGCAATATCGTCGAACAACTAGTGACATTACTCGAGGAGATGTTCGACTTCGCGGCGAAGTGTTAGACATTTGGATGCCGAGCCGTGATGACCCGATTAGGGTGCGATTTGGATGGGATGGAATCGAGAGAATCCAAGTTTGTGAGGCGGTATCTTGGGAGCCCTTAGATGAAATCGAAGAGGCTTGGATTCATCCTCGACAATTCTACATGACGAGTGAGGACAAATTCGGAAAAGCGGTTGAGGATATCGAATTTGAATTAGACCAGAGATTGGATTATTACCACTCAAAAGGTATGGAATTGGAAGCTCATCGACTTGAACAGCGAACAAAGTTCGATTTGGAAATGCTCAACGAAGTCGGCTCTTGCAAAGGCGTTGAAAATTACTCACGTCATTTCGATGGACGAAAAAAGGACGAGCGAGCCTATTGTCTGCTAGATTTCTTTTCTATGTGTGGTGAGCAATTCCATGGTGGTGCTGAAAAATACCTCGTCATCATGGACGAAAGCCATGTGACATTACCGCAAGTTGGCGGAATGTACGGCGGCGATTACTCACGAAAATTGAATTTGATTGATCATGGTTTCCGACTGCCTTCGGCATTCGATAATAGGCCACTGCGAATCGATGAATTTCAAGACTTGATTCCTCAGATGTTGTATGTAAGTGCAACCCCGGGCGAGCGCGAGTTGCGTCACTTAGCAGAATTAACAGGACAAGAAATTCCCGAAAATTTGCTTCATGTCAAGAGTGGGGGTGGGGCTGGCACGGCTGAATATGACAAGCGTAAAGGCCGTGCGATGCTTGGTGAGACTTTGGAAAATATCGAAGGAGTTGTACGGATGGAAATCAGACCAACCGGACTATTAGATCCACAAATTCAGGTTCGACCGACAAGTGGTCAAATCCAAGATTTGGAAGATGAAATTCGGGCGCGAGTTGCAGTGAATGAGAGGGTATTAGTGACGGTAATGACCATAAAATTCGCTGAAGAAGTCGCCGAATATTTGAATCGAAATGGATTCAAGGCGCATCATCTACACTCCGAGATTGACACGATTGAGAGAACTGAGATAATCAAGGCACTGCGCCTTGGCCACATCGATATTATCGTCGGGATTAACCTGCTGAGAGAAGGCTTGGATATACCCGAGGTATCACTTGTTGCAATCTTCGATGCGGACAAGGAAGGCTTCCTGAGAAATGAGCGCTCATTGTTACAGACGATTGGGAGAGCAAGCCGAAATGAACATGGACACGTTCTGCTTTATGCTGACAAAATTTCTGTGGCGATGGAAGCTGCAATCGGCCAAACAATCGAGCGCCGCAGCCGGCAAGATGAGTACAATATTGAGCATGATATTACCCCAAAAACAATTCAGAAAGCCATGCCTGTAATGGGTTCAGATTTCGATGATTTGATGGCGGGCGTTGCCGGAAAAGGCAAGGGTGGCGGACGGCGACTCGTCGCGAAGAAACCCGGCTCAAAAGGCGTCGAAGGATTTGCCAAAAAATACGGTCTCGGTGCTGGTTCGTGGAACTCGACCGATTCTGTTTTGGATAATATCAGTCAACCTGAATGGGTTATTGCCGCTACTGATGTCATAACTGGAGTTGACGAGCCGACTGAAACTATAGATGACCGATTCAAGTTAATTTCTCGGCTCGAAAAAGAGATGAAAAACGCAGCTGCAAGGCTTGATTTCGAACGTGCAGCTCAACTGCGTGACCGGATTTTCCAACTTGAAAATCCGCAATAATTCATTTTCAAATTTAGCAATATAACTCCCCTCTCCCTTCGGCGGATTAAATACGAAAAAGCCAGCCGACCGGTTTGTGCCGACATATTCGCGCGACGACTTTACCACACCGGTCGAAGATTACGACTTCTCTGCCCTCAGCGACGTTTCTTCACTAATCGACCAAATGTCTCAGGCAGGTGGATTCACTGCAACAAAGCTCGCTCGTGCGCGCGATATCTTGCGTGAAAGTGTGGCGAAGTCCAGCGAAGAGGGAGTTTTGAATTGGCTATCATTTCCGGCATGTTTGTGTGCGACAGGAACTCGTGGATTCTTTTTGGAAGCGGTAAAACGCAAAGCATTCAACGTCATTATTACTACCTGTGGAACCCTCGATCACGACATAGCTCGTACTTACCAAGACTACTTTCACGGTGATTTTAATCTCGACGATATCGCTCTGGGCGAGGAAGGCCTGAACCGACTTGGAAATGTGATAGTACCGAACGAATGTTATGGAGATGTTCTCGAAAATGTGGTCATGCCTTGGTTGGCCGAAATTGAGGAAGAAAGAACTGTAAATCAACCCGAAAATCCGTGGTTAGGCTTTGGCTCAGTTGAGCTTTGCTGGGCGATGGGAGACCGAATCGAGGACGAATCTTCCCTACTTTACTGGGTTGCAAAGCACCGAATCCCAATGGTGATTCCTGGACTTTCCGATGGCTCTATCGGTGCACAATTATTCATGCATCGGCAAAAAAATCCTAATTTCATGGTTGATTTCCTTGCCGACGAACAAATTCTTTCTGATTTGACTTGGACTGCCGACGAATCTCATGCACTGATGGTCGGCGGTGGAATTTCGAAGCATCACGTGATTTGGTGGAACCAATACCGTGATGGTCTAGACTCCGCAGTTGGAATTACAACTGCACCCGAGCACGATGGCTCACTTTCTGGTGCTCGACTGAAAGAAGCTATATCTTGGGGAAAAATTCGACCAGAGGCGCCGCAAGTTGTGGTTGAAGGAGATGCCTCGGTTCTATTACCGATATTAGGCGCAGATCTATTCGGCAATTGAATCAATAAAATGCAGTTATCTCGCTGAAAAGCAAGATAATTGCCAAATAATTCATTGAATTTTTCAATGTTCCACTAATCGCAAAGGGTGCAAAAACCGATTTTCACCAAATTTGCAAAAAATGGCTAAAAACGCTGTTTTTTGACAAATTTGCAGCAATATTGACATTTTTCTGTGAATGGCCGCAGGCACAATGGCTAAGAACGGTATTGAGCGGAAGGGGTCTTATGTCCGTTGAATCGATGGTACAGGGAATGATAGATGCACTAACAGACGCTCTTGGAGATGCTGCAAAGCACGACAAGGGAAACTCCGCAGCAGGAACACGCGTGCGCAAGGCTATGCAAGGAGCTAAGGCTACTGCACAAGATGTCCGCACAAAAGTCCAAGGCGACAAAAACTCCCGTTAAGAGTTAGAACTGCAATAATTCGCGGCTAGCCCGTGATCGCGCAACACTTCCAGTGAAACTACGTCCTAATTCGCCTATGCTTGCATAGATGAAATAAAAATAATCGATTGATTTCAAAATTCATTCGGTTTGTTCAGATTTTAATTGCGAATGAGCAATTAATTCCATGAGTGAAACTCTCATCGGCGTAATCGGCCTCCAGCCCTCTTCTCTCCCTGCTAATTTCATCGCTTCATGCAATGGAGAGAGATTTGGTCGGCGGCGTTCTCCAGAAAATTGAATCGCCGCCGGACTAGGAATTTGTGAAAGTGATTGCACTGTATGAGATTGTTCGATTGCATTGGTAAATCTCTGCCATAGCAATCGCATTTCGCCGAGCACAGCTTCAGGACTCCAGGCTCGGCGACCACATAGATCGACCACACCTTGTGCAAGTGCGTCTGAGTCTGCTAGAACCAGCAATGAAATCGCATCGGTGGCATCTCGTAAATTCACCCAATACCTAGCTTCAATATCTGGATTAAGTGCATCGACTGTCCCACTGCGAACCGATTCGATCCAATCCTCAATAGAATCTGGTCCCCAATGTTCACTTCCTTCTGGTATCATTAAATCGTGAATACGGATAAGTAATCCTGCCTTTGGAACATAATCAGAATTACCACTTTTCGATTGTTCATTATTCGCGATTATCATAATATCTGCAGTTACTTTTTCTGCTTCATTACCGAGAGCGACCGTGATGTCAGATTTTTTTGGATCATCGACGATTACAGCATCAGCGTTCTCGAGTTTATCGACAAGCGCTGCTCGAAAATTATCTTCTCCACCGATAAGATGTACGCGCTTGCTCATCGAATCACCGATTCGGTCTACTCACTCGTCGAGTTTCAGGCTGTCGCAACAACTTCGGCTTGAGCAAAAGCAATCAAACAATCTCGAACAATACTGATTATAAGGTCGATTTCGGCCGAAGTGATGCCGAAGTGAGGTGTGAAACGTAGTGCGTTCTTTCCACCGTGAATGACCCCTAGTCCATGGAATCTGCACCATTCTTCAACTGCGCCAAATCCGATAACAGGGAGCCTGTCTGGCTCTAATTCAGCACAGAGTAACAAACCTGTTCCTTGCACCAAAGTGATGTCGTTCGGGAATTCCGATTGCAATTCTTTCAATTTTGCTACGAACTCATAACCTCGCTCGACAATATTTGCACGAAGCTCAGGAGTAACACGCTCAAGGACAGTAACAGCAACTTCGAGCGCCCGTGGATTCGTTGTCATGGTATTTCCATAAACACCGACGACGTAAATATCAGCGGCGCGCTGGGAAAGTCCAATTACAGAAAGTGGAAATTGCCCAGCATTCATCGCCTTCGACCAAGTTTCGATATCTGGTGCTTCACAATCTTGGAATCCACGATAATCAATGATCGACAAGCAGCCTTGCCCGCGCAAGCCTGCTTGAATTGAATCAACCAATAACAAACTGCCATGGGATTTTGTCAGGCGTCGTGCCTCATCGTAAAACTCACGAGAAATGCACGCACCTGGACTTCCTTCACCCTGAACTGGCTCCATCGCCATTAATTCTATGAAAAATCCATCTTCATTCGCCGAAGCAAAAATAGCACGCAGGCCTTCGATATCATTGTGTTCAACAGTGAGAATATGGTCTCTATTTTGGAAGGAAGCCATGTTAGCGTTATAACTATCTTTACAAGAATCAGAAATCGAAGCCGGCCTCTGAGTTCGACCATGAAAAGCCTGTTTCAAGGATAACAATTTGATCGGTTTACCCTCGTGGCGCCCACCCGGTCCAGTCATCTGGTGTGCATTGACATCAGCGATTCGCATGCCGATAGTGACCGATTCAGAACCGCTATTTAGACAGACGAAACGAGAAAATGGACATTCGCCGCGTGTATGACCGACTTCATTTCGAAGTGCAGCAGCAAGACGCTTCTGAGAAAATGAAGGAGTCATGACATTTGCCATTACCCAATTTTTACTCATGGTCTCAATCACTTCGCTAGGTCCATGACCACCTCCAAGCATACCATAACTGCCATTATCGTGAAGAACAGCTCCATGAGAAGTGACCACCCATGGGCCACGCGCAGCAATTGCAACGAAGGGATTGATTGTAGCAGGTGCGTAAAAATTGACATAATCAGATTGTAATTCAGTGACCAGAGTCTCTTCATCACCCATCAAATATTCATCGCCGAATTCTTCTCGATATCGGCGATGAGTGATTACAGCTTCTTCTATCGCACGAAAAAGTGTTTCATCAGTTTTAAGAAATTTTTCAATTACTTCATCTGAAAGACCAATTGTTCGTTTAGAACCAGAATTCAAACGGATTTCCGCCAAGTCTGCAAGCGCCTCGGACATGCCACATCCTAAGCAGGTCTGCTCATCAACATTCGCCGGAAATGAATAGGCAGAATCCGGCATAATTCTTGATTCTGCAACTTAGTAGATCCTAGGTTAGGGCTCATTATTCAAGGTGAAATTGTGGAAATTTCCAATTTCCGATAATCATACAAAAAATCAAACTAACTTTAATTTTCTAATTGAAAACTTAGTATTTAATGAAAATAACCAATTGGATTATCAGTCTTTATTATCACATAGTATAAGTGCCAACCCACATACTCGGATGTAGGAGAAATGCGAGGGGGATGCACCACTCCACCCTGAGGAAGAAGAATGTCTGATGAAATTAGAATCCAAGAACTGCTACAGAGAGACGTCTACATTGGCGATAAATTAGTCGGTGTAATTACCGGCGAGAGGTTTCATCCTCGAGATGAATGCGTCCAATCGGTGCGCATACAGGTCACTGGGGATGTGGCTGACGAATACATGCGAAAGCCGTCTGAATTCGCTCCACTATCAAAGGAATTACTTCACAGTATTCGTCCAGATGGCAGCGTCAAGTTGTCGAAATCTATTCGAGAACTACAACGACGCTGGAGAAATACGGTGCGAATCAACGAGAAATTGTATGCACCGGATGAATTGATGGATCGAGCTGTGCTCGACAATGATGGTGTAGATATCGGCAATGTCATCTCGATGGTTAAGGTGAAGCGAACCTACAAAGGAGTCGTCGTAAAACCTCATTATATGGTGAAAAACAAGTATAATTTGCCAGATACTATCACAATTCCAGTTGCTCAGATGAGCCGTACTACCGCTCGCCTGGACGAGGTAATACTTCGCTGCTCGACAAAGAGATTGGTTACTTTACCTACTTATCTCAAGCTCAACGATCCGGATTTCGAAGAAGAATGATTGAAACGGCCATCTGCGGCCATTATTTGTGCAATTCATCACTATCGATAGCAATCGCTCAGATTAGAGAATTGGTGGGCATGACAGGATTTGAACCTGTGGCCTCCCGGTTATCAGCCGGGTGCTCCAGCCAAACTAAGCTACACGCCCTTGAGCAGACCCCGCGAAATAGCGCTCTATTTTGAAGATACCCGTCAGCATTTGCTAAGTTTTTCTCGGGCGCGGGTAAAAAAAACTATTCCGCGCCCGGCATTATCATGAAGGGTGTCCCGCTCGCCACCATCAGATATGCCAGTCGTGAGCGGGTCATCCAGCCGCGAAGTGGCTCAATCTCTGTCTCCACTTCTAGGGATGCAGTACACCGAATTAGTGAGCCGAAGATTCCCCGATGGGGAGGGTTATGTACGTGTTCCAGAAGATGCTATCGATGCAGTTCGAAGTGAAGCCACGGTTTTGGTTTCGAATACCTACCCCGATTCAGGAGTATTACAGACGATTTTGATGCTCAAAGCGCTTCGTGACGTGCGCCGCGGTGAATTGTCAAATGTGAAAGGTATCGAGCCGCAAAAAATGTCAGATGTTGGCAGCGGTTTGTATCTCGCTATTCCTTACTACGGTTATTCTCGCCAGGACAAACGCTTCTCGAAAGGAGAGGCGATCTCAGCTCGAGTAATCGCAGAAATTCTCAGTGATTATTGTGATGGCATCGCTATTCTCGATTTGCACGAACCAGCAGTTCTCGATGGAATGGATTTGCCAATCCGTTGTGTCAGTGCGATGCCAGAAGTGGCCGAGCGTTTGGCAAAGGAAGTCAAGCCTGATTTCATTCTCAGTCCAGATAAGGGTGCAATCGCTCGCGCCACCGAGGTAGCGAATTTGATTGGATGCGAATTTAGCTACCTCGAAAAGACTAGAATTGATGCACATACGATTGAACATCAACCAAAGGATTTGGATGTCAATGGAAAAATTGTTGCAATCGTCGATGATATGATCAGCACTGGAGGAACAATTTGTCGAGCCAGTGATGCTCTACTTCGACAAGGCGCGACAGAAGTTCACGCCGCCTGCACCCACGGATTGTTTACCGGCGGTGCGATTTCTCGGCTAGCGAATCATGTAGACGGCGTTCACAGTACCGATTCGCTGCCAAACCCACGAGCGGTTGTTAGCGCGGCTCCAGCATTAGCTAGAGGCCTGAAAGAATTGATGGACTAATCCTCTATAATTTTCATCTTAACCACACCTGTCGCAACAAGACTAGCAAACTAAGAGAAAATGCAAGTCCTTTGCTAGTCCCGTTGCGTTTATATCAGCCATGTCGTGCGCCGGCTTACCCAAAACATGAGGAGTTGGAATCCAATGAGTGTACATATCGCATACGAAACCCCAAAAGACGTACAAGAGCAAGTCTACGAGATGGTCAAATCTCTAGGCAAAGATGGCAAAGGCCGCATAAAGAAAGGCGCAAACGAAGTCACCAAGGCAGCAGAGCGCGGAACAGCGAAAATGATTGTCATGGCTGAGAACGTCAATCCGGGAGAACTGCTTGCACACATCCCTATGATTTGCAATGAAAAGTCAATCCCTTTCATCTACGTGGCTGACCAAGCCTACCTCGCAGAAGCGGCTGGAATGGCAACGGGCACACGAACTGCTGCAGTTGCAGTAATGTCGGTCGAAAAAGATGGGCAAGACAGATTCAACGAAGTCAAGTCTCACTACGAAACAATCACTGCTTAAACACCTCACCGAGGACACACGGAATAAACGGAGGAAAAGAAAATGGCAGTAGAAGCATGGCCTGCAACGGTTTTAGAGATCGTTGGCCGAACTGGTATGACTGGTGAAGCAACTCAAGTAAAGGTCCGAGTCGAAGACTCGAATAACCCTCGTGACGTTGGTCGTATCATTTCAAGAAACGTTCTCGGTCCAATCCGTGTCGGAGATGTTCTGATGCTGAAGGATACGGGACGAGAAGCTCGACGCTTAGGACGGTGAATATTATGCCAGAGCGAAGAATTTGCAGTTTCTCACACGAAGAGATTGAGCCTGGCACAGGTATGATGTTCATCAAGCGTGACGGCTCGATTTTGTGGTTCAAGGATTCAAAGGCGCGCAAGAACATGCTGAAGTTGAAGCGCAATCCACGCCGTTTGAAGTGGACCCGCCGCTACGAAAAGGGCGGAATCAACTGATTCAAATCTGAATCAGGGTTTGAGTCACTGATTGTTTAATAGAATGTAAACATTAAGTAATGAATCTTAATGGTTTAACCTATGAAAATACTAGGCATCCATATTCCGTTCACAGAGCTTGGCCTTCGCCAGCAATGGAATCACCATACCGGAGAATGGGAAAACTACCCGCTTTTCTGGTTTAATGATCCAGAACACATTATTATTAATGCTCAACAATCTAAGATTTCATTACATGATGGGCAGAAGAAATCATCGTCAGAAGTAATATTCACCCAAATATTCGATTTGGTGTTACTTGTTGTAGGTTTCCTTTTCATTATGGCCCCCATAGTAGCCATCTTGGGTGATGTGGTTCCTGCATATCTCGATGAAGAATCAGATGAACCATGTTGGCCTGATCAAGAAAATGCAATTACCCTCTCTGATGGCGATATATTTTGTGAATGGGGGCAGCGTAGTGAAACTTATTCTGATTACCAAATTGCGGACAATCATTATCAAATTTCTGTCACTTCTCAAACCGGTGGAAATGTTGGAATTACTGAATATAGATGGTCAGAAGATAATGGAATTATCACTTCCGCTTCTATATGGCAAGATGAATTCGGTATAATGTACGAATGTCAACAGTATATTCGCGCCTCCTCCCTACCAGATAATTGGACTGGTAATGATTTGTTCATTCACTATGAAGAAGAACACTACTATCCTGCATGGTGTAATGATGAACCAAGCCAAGATGAACAGGAGTATACTGAAACAAATACAATACCATTTGAGGGTGAGTTATTGTACCATCTTGATGTGAGTGATAGATTGTATGGGATTTACACAACCCAATTTACTGAAAATGACGGAGTAAATTACACTAATCATGAACTATTCTATCCTTATCCTCACTTTGAACCAATTATGTTGATTTTTGTCTTGGTTTTTGGTGGCGTTGGAGTTATCTGTTTATCATTTATTGATAGAAAGCGATCTCTAACAATAGATGGGACGAGCAATCAAGTCAAGTTTGAGTATGTTAAGTGGCCTAGGTATGATACCATTAATTATGAACTCCGGTCACCTATTTCTTGTGAAATTGTGAAGAAAACATGGGGTAAAAGTTACCATGATGAGCGTACGGGCGGAAGGGAGACTACCCATCCCGGAATTGAAATAGTGTTTGATTTGGTTGGACAAGGGGCGAAAGCAATTCTCTTCTTGGAAGGTGATGATGCTAGAAATCAATATGACTCGGTGCTAAGGGAATTATTCTCCACATTGGGAATAAAAGAGAAAGAAGATGACCAGAAGTGGTGGGATTCTGACGACCAATCTTAATTGAAATGCAAAGCTTGCAGAAAATTCCCCTTGTCTGCGAATCTTTTCGATATTACTGAGTTCGTTCTCTTGAGAAAGAATAGATTCGCACTAGCACAGAATAATATGGCTGCCAAACTTCGCCAAGTCAAGGATTACCATGTCTGATGAAAATAATTCTGTAAATCAAAAAATTGCAACGACAGCAGTACACGCTGGCGAAGTTCACGACCCATCTGGATCACATATCAATCCAATTCATCAAACTTCGACATTCATATTCGAAAATTCTGAGCATATCGAATCTTGGGGCACTGGCCAGAGAGATGCTTATGTTTACTCGCGGGGAGGCAATCCAACCGGTGAAGTTCTTGCAAACAAAATCGCTGCACTCGAAGGTTATGGAATGGAAAACTCCGACCAGGTCAGCGCAATCATATTCAGTTCAGGAATGGGCGCAATCAATGCTGCTGTACTAAGCTTAGTGAACGCGGGTGACCACATTATCACACAGCAAGTTCTCTACGGATCATGCGACCATTTTTTTACAGAGCACCTGACAAATTACAACATCACGAATAGCCGAATTAAAGAATTAAATGCAGAATTATTAGAAGCGGAATTTGCAAAATATCCCAACACAAAAGTCGTCTATATCGAAACTCCAGCAAATCCGACAATGACGATTATTGACATCGCTCACACCGCAAAAATCGCCCATGCTCACGGTGCAAAAGTGGTTGCCGACAATACCTTCGCCTCACCAATTCTACAACAACCATTAGCGCTCGGTGCAGATGTTGTCGTTCATTCAACGACGAAATACATCAACGGACATGGAACGGTTATCGGCGGAGTGGTGGTAAGTGCAGACCCAGAATATATGGAGAATGGACCGGGAAAAAAGTTGCGATATATGGGCGGAGCTGTGCCGAGCCCTTTCGATTGTTGGCTAACCAATATCGGGCTCAAAACCCTACCACTGAGAATGGAAAAACACTGCGCAAACGCCAGAGAAGTAGCAGAATTCCTCGACTCGCACGACGCTGTAACACAAACCTACTGGCCAGGCCTTGCAAATCATCCAAATCATGAAATTGCAGCAAAACAAATGAGTGATTTCGGTGCAATGATTTCCTTTGATTTAGGAAGTTATGAGGCTGCCCAACACTTCATGGACGGACTGAAAATGTGCTCACTCGGAGTCAGTCTCGGTAATGTCGACACACTCGTTCAACACCCTGCTAGTATGACTCATCGGGTGGTTTCAGAAGAAGATAAGGCCGCATCCGGCATCACTGTCGGAATGATTAGGATCTCGATTGGAATCGAGGATGCTGGCGATATCATCAGTGACTTGAGAAATGCATTAGAAAATATTTGAGTTATTTGGTAATTTCAATTTGCTTGGTTTCATAAAAGATTACTCAAACTAGTATTCTTCCTACGCCGAACATATTCGCGCATAAGTTGTATAATTTGGCCGTTCTCCTTTTATCCCGAATATGTTCGCACTTAGGTTGTAAGTTAGGTTTCATTCCCCTGTCTATTGTGGGCAAAACCCGCGGAGGAGAATACCTTGAAAAATAAGATAATGAAAACGATTGGAATGAAGAAAACTGGAGCGACTTCCTTGGCATTGCTATTGATAGTTACTTCGATTGCAGGATGTGTTGGAGGAAGCCCTGATATTGTGTGTGGTGATGGCACAGGACTTGTTGGAGACGAGTGTGTACCAGTTGTTACATACGACGAAATTTCCTACACTCTACGTGCTGAAATGATGCAATTTATTGGTGTCGGAGGCGATATTGACGGATTAGTAAATCCTGACCTTGCTGTTGATGTTGGTGACCAAGTCACCATCACACTAATCATGGGAGAAATAAATCTCCACGATGTTGAAATCGAAGGATACGGCATCTCTACTGAGCAATTGAATGATGAAGGAAGCCAAGATTCCTTTACTTTCATCGCAGACGATGAAGGTACATTCGCTTACTACTGTACAGTTCCAGGCCACCGTTCCGGAGGTATGGAAGGCGCGTTTATCGTCGGCGACGGTGGTAACACCGGAGAAATTGTTGAAGAAATTGGTGCAGCTCTAGCAGTTGATACTGACGATATTTCTCGTGACCCTTTCTTGATTCCAGCACCAATCTATCGTGATACAACTGAAACTGTTCACATCTACATGGAAGCTGTTGAATTGACTGCAGAGATTGAAGATGGTACAACTTTCACCTACTGGACATACAATGGTACAGTTCCTGGTCCAATGTATCGAGCACGTGTTGGAGACACAGTGGTCGTTCACTTCAGCAATAACGCTGAGAGCACAATGCACCACAACGTCGACTTCCACGCAGTTACTGGACAAGGAGGCGGAGCAGCAGCTACCGGAACCGCGCCAGGAGAGACTACTTCCTTCTCCTTCCTTGCACAACACCCTGGACTATTCGTCTATCACTGTGCTACACCTGACGTGCCAACTCACATCAGTAAGGGAATGTATGGAATGATTCTCATCGAGCCGGAAACTCCTCTCCCTGCAGTTGACAAGGAGATCTACATCATGCAAGGCGATATCTACACAAAGTGGAAGCCTGGAACAGATGGTCACCAAGAGTTTGACGATATCGCTATGTTTGAAGAAACACCAACATATGTTGTATTCAACGGCAAGTTCCACGGATTCACCGGAGAGAACACCATCAAGGCAAACGTTGGCGAAACAATGCGAATTTACTTCGGAGTTGGAGGACCTAACACAATCTCGTCCTTCCACGTTATCGGGGAAATATTTGACGCCGTTTGGAATTATGGAGCTGTGGGAGATGAACCGATGGGTAGTGTACAAACCGTACTCGTACCACCTGGTGGAGCAGTTGTTGTCGACCTATCGTTCGAAGTACCAGCAAATTACATCCTAGTTGACCACGCTTTGACCCGTGCTTTCCACAAGGGAGCAATCGGAATCATCGAAGTCACTGGTGCCGAAGACACGACTGTCTATGACGAAAACGGCGAGTAAACTCGTTGAGAAATAATTACTGATTAACGAAAAAAAGTGGAGGGGAATATGAGAGATTGGAGCAAGGTTATTGCAGTTGCAATAATCGGGTTAGTCATCATCCAATCTCTCATCCTCTTCACCCAACAAAATCAAACTATCTCGTGTGGAGATGGAACCATTGAGCAAGATGGGATATGCGAATTAGCCAATGAGAATAGCATTGGCAGAGAAGTCAATGTCAATATCGATTTTCTCGAAGACGAGTTCGTTGTTACTGAAGGCGATGTAGTTCGACTCGTCTTCGACAGAGAAAACTATGATCATTACATTCCTAATTCATTTGAATTAACTCCATATGAAATCGAAGTTGATTTGGAGGATGAAAGATATGTTGTTTACGAATTCGTCGCAACAAAAGTTGGCGAATTTTACTATTCAAGCAAAGGTTTGTGCCGAGTAAAAATCCCCGGGGCGGGAGAAGTCGATGTCGACTGTGCAATCTATTGTGGTGAGACAGAAAATGGTAGAACTGGCACAATTGTTGTCGAACCGAAATATACATTCAAGAGATACACAGCAGATGAAATGGGATTCAAAATTTGTGCATTAGTACCAGAATATTGTGGAGCAGAAGAATTTCTGCATTCAGACCATTAATTCAGTTCTGAAGATGGTGAATCCATATCGTATTTTTTAACCAGATAGAGGAAACTGAAGTAGAATATTATCGGCGCAAGCACCCAAACCGCTTGCGGGAAAAGGGTGTATCCGGGAGAGTTTGGAGCGGATCCTGGAATTGTTGAAATGATTACTGGGTTCCATGAAAGCGGTTCGTAAATCCACACACGACCGTTGAATAAATATTCAGCAAGTAATTCCTGAAAAATTCCCCATCCAAGCATTATTCCTAATTCAGACCAGCAAAATTTCTGGAAACGCTCGCCATCTAACCAGCGCTCACAAAAGTGAATGCCGAGCATGAAAATAGCTCCATCCCAAATGGAATGAGAGACTTTGCGAGGCCAGCCATCTAACCCCCAAGGCCAATCGACAGCACCGTGGAGAAACTCAGGGCCGAGGAAGAGGAAGGTGAATTCCCAGGTTGAGCCGATGAGTGTGCCGAGCCAGAACGCGTAGATGTGCGAGAGAGGCATTTTGCCGCCACGATAGCGATTGACAAAGTAATAGATAAAGAAAGCTGCTAGAGCAAAATCGCCAACCATCAGGAAGGCTGCTAGAGGTTCCACGCTCAACGTTGGGCAAATCTTCGCTTAATCCTAACTCAAATTCAAGGAATTTATGCAACTCAGAAAAAAATCATACCCTCATGAGGCTATAATACGTGCATTATTATTTGCATAATCTACCATAAATATTCAATAATCCAACATTATTTTCATATAATTGGTCCCCTTCATAATAATCTAAAAGAGATTTAACTTGTTTTGGTCGAAGCTCAGAATCACTCTCTGAAATAATACCTAAATGTTGTAGGTACTCCTTCAATTCGGACTGTGTTGGTTTTGATTCAAGTTGTTCTAATAAAGCAATAAATGAACCTGATTTATATTTGCCAGAAGGCTCCCACCATACTTTGTTGAAAAACATGTCAGAGGTAGTTGAATATTGGTCGCCAACGTCTGGTAGATTTTGAAGAGAAGATAGTGTATCTCTCAATGCCACCTCCAAGTTTCGGGATAACATTCCTTGGTGCTGGTTTGTGAGTTCGCCTTTCCGCGCTTCCAACTCATTTAACAATACAAATCCCGGCAACTTCCAATAATTGAATATCAAATTATCTTCTATTTTTACATCAACGTCTTTCATCAAAATATCAATTTTTGAGTGGAGTTGATCATGATTATTCAATAAAGTTGTTAACATTTTATCATTGAATAAATTGGTGATAATAATTTCTTTTATCCGCTCGTTATCCTCAGTTTCTTTTGCTCGGGTAAATAGATCTAACATTTCCCGTATTTTTTCTATATCTGGGGTATTTTTTGCTTTAATGGTAATTAAGTCATCATCAATATCAATTGGCAATAATTTCCTTAAATTTGTTGCTTCATTAGATAAACCTAATCTTGTATAAATGTTGATTGCTTTTTTCCATTCAGTTGGAGAGGAACTGATTTTATCATCATCTATCTTACGAGCTTCAACAAAGAGTTTATGATTATTGTGAACAGATGGCGATTTTAAAATAAAATCATATTCTTTGTGTTCGCAGAATAATTCTCTTAGACGCTTAGAAAGAGGATTGTCCTTCTCAAAATGATTTCTTGCAACTTTTCTAAAATTAGTTTGGAACTGTGGAACACTTGGTTGGTAACATTCAATAAAAGAAATACAAAATAATGGTTCAGGTAATTTAAGTAATAGAAAATCAATCAAATCTTTCATCTTAAGACTATTTTTCTCACAATCAATCCATAGTTCCGTCTTATTTATTCCTGAATATTTGTTATTCTTATCAGAAGAATGGCCTTCTGATTCCTTTTTTATCCAATCATCGAGCAATTTCAAAAGATATTTGTTAAGGTGATCAATCTCAGTTCCTTCGGATAAAGGTTGAGATGATAAATCCAATTTAGACTGTTTTTGGCCAATACAATTCCATAATGCAAAAAATTTATCTGAATCTAAATTATATTGACTTCCCCATTTATCGTTTCCGATATTAAGTAAAAGATCTACTGAACGACCTGAATATTTGTTGCCATGTTTAATTGCCCAATCGTAATATTCTTCGTGTTCAGATGGTTTAAGCTTGAAAGGATATTTCGGCTTATTAATAGAAACTGGCGTAAAGGTTTCAAATTCAGTTTCAAGAATCATTAGAAATGCTTTGTTGGAAAATTCTTTTTCTCTTGATTTATTAAAATTCGACCATGTTTTATAAAATTTTATTTTTTCTTTTAATTCTGTAAATTTTTCTAATTCCGCTTCAGCAAGACTATCATATTTGGTAGTTAATGCAGGGCTATTCGGAATATATTCCTTTAACTGGTTATTGAACAACCTCCATAAATCAGCATCAGAGGTGTCTTTAACAAATTCTTCAAACCATTTTTCATTTTGTTCTTTCAATACGATTTTTTGGTCTACAATTTGTGTTAACAAGTTAAGACGCTCAAGCAGAGGCAGCATCTTCCACATTTTACTAATAGATTTAGAAATTCCTATTGCGTGATACTCTTTTTTGTACCACTTTGGAAGGTTGTTTAGGTCATTGGACAAATGTCTATAATCATCCCTTTCGGGCCTTAAATCAATCATCTTTAAAACTCTAAGTTCTACCGGATTCTTTGAAATTCCAGGAGTTTTTTCTAGTATATCTAAAGCTAATTTGGGACCAACTTTCGTGTGAATCAGATCATTAACGTAAATGTCATATGCTCGAACTTTCTCATCTGCTTTTCTGAATTTTACAGCGGCTTTCTTTAGGATTTTCTCTTGTTCTTTCCCACTTAATTCCTTAGATTCTTCTAAAAGTAAATGTGCCTCTATTTCAGCCAATTCATCTTTGGGGAAGCTGTCGGCTTTATTTGCAGCAGATAGGGCCCATTTCAACCATTTTGTCTCTGGATCTTTTTTGTAACGTTTCATTAGAGAACGAGCGTATTCTGCAAGATCGGCATCTTTTTCAGCTTGCGCGTGAAGATGTTCTAATTGGTCCTCTACTTCTTTAGGATCTGTTAATACCTCTAAACCTTCTTCGAACCAACCTGATTTCCAGAGTCTTTTTACCTCATACTTTGTCGCTAAAATATACATATTCTGTTGAGATCGGGTTAGTCCGATATACATCTTATTTAATTCAAATGAAATTTTAAGTTTTTCCTTAGGTGCTAATTTTTCTCTTTCTGTTCCAGTAAATATAGGTGAAATGTCAGGATCTATTAGCGAGGACCCCATGCAGTAAAGTAATACTTCCTTAGACTCCAATCCTTTCACTTGAGTTATTGAATAAATTTTTGGATTTTCAATTTCGGAATCAATCAAATCATCATTATCGATTAATTGCTCAACGCCCTTGTTATCTGCATGTCTAGAAATAATAAATCTTGGCGAATCCTGTTCCATCAATTTTCTTAATTTTAGTTTGTGTGTTTCTCCAATTTGGAGGATAAATAACTTACCTGGGGGTAAGGTAGAGGATTGAGGTGAATCTGATTCTTCTTGGTAATAAGTTCTTTTATTAAGGAATATATTTCCGAGATCAACAATATTTGATGGTGTTCGAAAGTTCACCGAAAGTTTCATTGGGGAATCGACATCTTGTTCCTCTCCTGATGCTTGTTTCAAAGCCCGCCAAAGCATTGCTCTTAAATTGCTCCAACTAAATCCAGACGGATTGATTGTCTGAAGAGGATCACCCGCTAATATGATAGATTTCATTTTTTGTGGTTTCAATAATTTCAATAATATTCTAAATTCTAAATCCGTTAAGTCTTGGGATTCGTCCAAATATATTTCATCAAATAAGACAAAGTTGTCTGTGTTTAAGTCATCTAAATATTTCCATGTGTTCCTTGCTAAATCCATATCATCATAATAATTGTTTTCTTCCAACCACTTACAATAGTCACTATGACATTTTAGTAACTCCTTTAGATTCATAGGCTCAAAATCATTTAACAATGCTGAATTATTATCGCGAATTAATTCCAACTCTTTTTCAGATAAATAATTAAATTCTTTACTTGAATTGAATTCGGGTGAAGCACATAAGCCACGAAGAATTGTTCTTATTCCAAACCATGCTTGTTCAACACCTAATTTAGTATAATCGCGCTTTGAAAAAAATTCATTGGAAAATCTTGAAAATTTTATATTGCGTGAGTCATCATTAAATATTAATTTTGTTTTTTCTGGTAACAAATCTAACTGCATTTTTGGAAATGGTCGAAAACACAGAAAATTATTGATTTCGTTTTGTTGCCAATATTTTTTGTTATCTGGTTTCCTACTTTTATTAAAATCAGCTATAGCATTTTCTCGTGTGTCCTGTCCAATATCAGCGTCTGTGAAAATTTCTTCCAAAGTTTGTTTGATGTTTTGTTCCATCATTTTGACAACATTCTCACTCATGCTTGTAATTAAAGTTCGACGGGGTTCAGAGCCTTGTAACCGATCTCTTTCGTTCTCAATATGTTTTAACGATGCACGTAAAGATAACATTACTGTTTTTCCAGTTCCGGCTTGACCATTAATAAAAATTGGAGTTTTGGAATGCATTATTGTTTCCAGTTGGGTATTTGTTGGTCTGATTCCCATTTTCTGCTCTGTGAATTTAATCATTCTGTCAAAAGTTCCGGGGAGTAGTGGCCGAATGCCCCAATCCGATTCAAATTCAATCGAACGCCCCTCTGAGACTATCAATTCCCCATCTTCTACAAATTCAGTCATTTCAACATGTGGCAAACGTAACATTTCTGCTAAATTCTTAATTCTATCACTCTGTCGATTTTTGTTGAGTAACTGAGCACCCAATATCAATATTGTTGGTTTGATAGCACCTGGAGCTTCGTCTTTTATTATAAACCAGAGTCTACCATTATTGTTCTTAGTCCTGCATTGAAGAAGAGTGTTTTCTCTATTGGATTTTTTTTCATAAAACTTACGTTTTATTTGTTTGCTCTTTAATTGCTGGCGTAATGTATTTTTATTCCTCATTAAGACCAATGTTTTTTCTAAATCTTTTTTTGCCTTGGAATTTTTTTTACCATCTTTCTTGAAATCCCTTATTGCTCTGTTTCCTGCAGACAAAGAGTAATCATCACCCTTCTTTGAGAAAGTGAAAATCTGTTTTATAAAACGGTTTTCACGTGATTTGCCTGTGGTCACAACATCACCTTATTGCTCAGAATTAATAAACTGCTCGACAGCATAAAACTACATTAATTATATACCATGGTAATAATATACTTTACTGTCAAGTATGCCAAACCTTGAAATAGGTTTACTACCATAATAATGTATATGCAAGAAATGAAGCCGGAGCACATCAAGAAAATCGGAACTTATTTCCAACGTAATTATATTGAAGGCGAGCGCATTTTCACAATTCCTAATGACGATTGGAAATCATGGAAAGAAGATAGATTTCAAGAAATAGGATATTATGATTACCAGAATAATCGACAAGGAGATTATGCAAATAAAGACAAAGCACCACCAAGGATTCATCTAAGAGGTGATGGAGACTTTTCTGACTTCAAAAAGGGCCATTTAGAATTCAAATGTTGGCTTCAAACAAAAGTTGAAGAAGTAGCTCTCGGAGAAAGTTCTCCTAAATTTTTGGCTCAAGAAAGAGCAACGTCTGAACGAGATAGAGCAATGGACACATGGGGATATCTCTCTGATTATTTTGAAGATATTATTATAGATTTGTTTTTCAGCGATCAACATCTTGAGAATAATAACTTCCTAGAACCAAAACATTTGTTGCTTCTGTGGAAAATTTTAGCAACAGTTAATCCTGATTTCAACTCATTTAAGAAAGGAATCATCGAAAACCCATCACTTAAGCCTTCAATGTTAGAAAAAGATTCATTCAATCCAATACTTAAAATTAGTCGAGAATTGGCTAGAGTTCTAATTGCAGAATCAAAATCGACAGTTGCATCACCTAAACAAATCTACCAACAAATAGAAGGGGTTGATGGTGGTAATAAACTTAGAAAATTCGCAACAAAACAAACAGAGGTGAATATTACAGATGCTGATAAATTGTGGGAGATTACCTCAAAATTAGTTAAAGCCAAAATAGAACCACCAGAAGATTGGAAATGGATAAACATTTCAATTCCTGGAATGACTTTAATGGCAGTCCTTTCCAATAAAATTGAAAATATCTTGCTTGACGCAAGAAAAAAAGCAATTAGACATGTCAAACATAAATCATATAAATTGCAAGATGAATTTGGGATTCGAGGGTTTACCTTCGATGAAAAAACTGCCTATAATGAGTTGAAGGATAGAGGGTTTGGAACTACAAATTTACCAAAATCTGAAACTCCGGAACATGTAACAAAACATAATGCGATTAAATTGACATATAATTTGCTAAACATGTTACTCGACCCAAAAGATGCTATCCTACGTAGAGCATATATGACAAATGAAGAATATATTGAACACTTCTTAGATGGAGACGATTCGTTGTTTAATAATACAAAACAAAAATACCAGCCACATAATCTATATTTTACTACAAAAATGAAAAAATTAATTAAATCTTCAGATTATAAAAATTTTAGAGAAGGAACAGAACATCCAATTTATCGTTGGTTACGCGGCTCCCAGCATCGTTGGATGTATTGCCCTCCAGTCCTGCATACTTCAAACACTACTGATGATGAAAGAGGGGGCACTACAGATTACGAAGCCGGAGGGTTTCTCTTCAAGCAAAATCGCAAAATAATTGGTGGATCACATGACCGATACGAAATATTTGAAACACCTAGGTGTGAAATAAGTGATGACCTAATCGATGCATTGAACACACTACAAGATACGCAGTGGGAAATTAATCTTCACTTTTTGAAAGCTTTCTTTGAAATAAAATTAGATGATGAGACGATGCTAGAAACTACAGATTGGAGGGACAAAGAATTACGAATAATATCATTGAAACCAAAATCCGAATTTGAAGAAGTTTTTACACCGAACGACCAAAATGGAAAAGAAAGTAGAGTAAATGTCCTCGAATGGGCAAGAAGAATTATTGAACACAATGCAAATGTTTTCTGGCATTCATGGATTTGTGATTTCAGAGGACGAATGTCCCCTAGATGTACAAAATTAAGCCCTCAGGGAGATGATCTTGACCGAGCCCTGATTCGTTTTAAAGAATGGAAATCATTGGGAGATAAAGGGATATTCTGGTTCAGAGTCCACCTACATAACATGATGGAGGGAATTGAATGGAAGAAATGGAAAGGTAAGAAGCCAGCCGAGAAACATTGTACTTTTTTCGAACGCTCAAAATGGGTTGAAGAGAATATTGACCAATTACGAATATTGGCAAAGAATCCAATCAAATATCGAGAAATATTAGAGTTGGATAAATATCGTTCAGGGAAAAGTGAAGCTTTTCAAAGATTAGCAATATTAATTGAAATTGATAGAATCTACGATGAATATGATAATAATGGTAAAAATTGGGAAGAGGTGAAGAGCGGACAAGTTGTTTATCTTGATGCGTCCTGTAATGGCTACCAACATTTAGCTGCTAATTTTAGAGATGAAGAATTAGCAGAAAAAGTAAATATTTCAATGAATGGGGATCGCCCTCAAGACTTGTATGATATTGTCTCCAAAAATGTAGATGATACTAAAGCAAGAGCGTTTTTGAATAAACACTTACCCAATAGTATAGATATAGAATCAATATTGAATAAAACATTTTCAAGAAGTACAGCGAAGATGCCAACAATGACTCGTGCTTATGGATCAAAAGATATTGCTAAATGCCTATCTGGCAAAAATGGTAGAGGAAAATCTAAATTTTATGAAGTCGATTTTCCCGTTTCCGAATTTTCAGCAAAAGATGAAGTAGAATATAAAGAAATTCCAGACAACGTGAAAAGTGCTTACAAAAATTATGATGAAGGACGTATATCCAAAAGTGAATTTACTGATTTAATTAGAAATGGCAAAGGAAAGAAGAACAAGGCGAAGGCAAAACGATGGGAAAAATTACTCAGCAATAAGAGATATATTTCGCTTTGGAATGAGGGATCCGCATTACATAAAGCATTACTAGAAAATCCAGATGAGGTGTCTAAATTCTTTAATGAAAATCCGGAACTTCAACCACAATATACTGAAATCATCAAATCGGCCTTTTCTGACTCAATATCAAAAACGGCATCAAATTATGATGAATTAGAAAATCAATTAGAGAAAATCTCTGATAATAGTGATGGATTATGGCCAGGAATTACATGGAACCTACCAGATAAATTTATAGTAAATCATTACTACATTAAAACATATCAACGTGATAAATCATCGAAAGGAATGCCATGTAAGACTAGTTCAGCTTACAGTTCATTTGTTCCAGAATGGTATAAAAGCGGTAAATCAAAGAAGACTATTTCTAATAGAATAATAGAATTGTATCTACCTAAAAATGAGAAAAAATGGAATAAGAACATACTAAAAAACAAAGACTTAAAGGAAGACATTCAGAAAAACTATACTAAAGGATTGAGTTATAAATTGATGCTAAAAGTGATGCTCTGCATTGACCCAAAAAATAGTTTAGATGATGCTAATGAGATTAAACGTCTCTTAACTCATGCTAACTATACCTTACAATTGTATGATTCGGTAGAAAAAAATAGAATAAATCCTAGAAAATTAAAATCAGCACTGGCTCCTAACTTCATCCATTCACTCGATGCATACCATATGCGCTTTACGATAAATCAAATGGCTTCTGGATCACCTAACTTCAGCTTCTGGGCAGTTCATGATGCATTCGGGGTACATGCTCAAGATATTCCAGAACTAAGAGAAATTGTTCGAAAAGGATTACACGAACTCCATAAAGAACGCGACTTCAATCATTGGTTAGATGAAATGTCTGATTCTGGAACAATAACCTCGAATAAAATAGGGGATGATGCTTGGCTATCGAAGATATTGAAAGCAGAATATTTGATTAGCTAATTCAATAATATTAATACTTGCCATATACGAGGAAATAATAGAAACGGAGGAATAAAAATGGGTAAATTAAGAGATTTAGCAAGAATTACAGTAGGGGTTATTATCATAGCGACAATGTTCCCTATTGGATTATTAGGAGATGAATAAAATGGGAATGTTAGGGAATATAGTAGGAGCAACACTAGGGTTTTGTGTTGGTGGACCAGCAGGTGCGGCAGCAGGTGTTTGGATTGCTAATGGTGGAACAAATGGTGACGATTTTGAAGTGTAATGATGATGTATGATGAATAATCCACCGTGTTGTGTGTAAACATAGACATGAAAATGACGGCTCTATAAGGTGCTATCTTTACCATATTTATGATCAGTTTAGGTCATTATTGGCATAGATAATAATGACATATAACATACTTACCAGTAAAGAGGACTTCTATGGAAAATAATGAAAATAACAACGAAAAGAAAGAATGGATATTGAATAATTTTCGGTGTGAAGGTCTAGAACCACACAACCGCTCGTTGGAACTCATATCCGCTGTTCTGAATTGCGTAGGAGGAACAATTTCAGATGTGGGTGATAAAGACCGTAGTTACGATGCAGATAACTTTGCGATTCGCGTTACAGGATCTTCTGGGACTCGTTATCGAATTACAGTCAACTATCGATCTGCTGCGGCAAATTTGATGGCTAAACGATTCAATGAAATTGACTTTGATGGCGATAATGGAATGCAAGAACATCTTGTAATCGGCACGTTGATGCATGCATTTAGCACAATGATGGATTTCACAGTACAGTGGTACGATTTCCGAGATGGTGATTGGGAAAGCATTTGCATTCACGAATCTCGTGAAAAAACTCAGAACTGCTGGCCGGGTGACCATGTAGTTGCAACAATCCTGTTGTTGGCAGATGATTTACGTGGTGCTTTTGAACCACAGATGACCACACTTCGCCGTGAATTGCGAGAAGCGTATCCAGTTGCTTGGACTGCTCGACAAACACCTCCAAATGTGACATTCGCAGACGTAGCCAAGTATTGCGGGTATCTGGAAGAAATGTTGGATGCTAATAATGACACCGAGGAATTACAAGAGATTCGAGCACGAGCGGAGAAGGATTTGTTTGGAGATGGAAGAGTAATGGGAAAATCGGAACAAATTGATGAAAAGCCAAATAGAGCTGGTTTCTTATGGGATACTAGTGAGAAAAATGACCTTGTAAATAGGGGTACTATACAATGAATATCAAAGAGAAAATTGAATTGGAGAAAAAATTAGTTTCTTCAGAATTATACTATAATTTATCCAATCCAGAATTCAAAGGACTCGCACTCTTAGCAGAAGTAGTATCTAATTCTGATGTCTGTAAGGCAGGCCCTGGCGCTTCTATAGTTGCTGAATATAATGAAAGGATCTCAGTAATTCTTCGTGTTGGAGAATTGTTTGGAAAGATGATTAGTCTTGAGGATAATAATCGGGATGAAAATATACATTATTTGGATATAGATGGAACTAAGGATGAGGATTTAACTGAAAATAGTAATGTGTTGTTTGAGAATCCATTCTTTGTTGTTGATTTTGACAACGATGAGGTAGAGGATGGAGGTATTATTGATGAAAGCGGCGACACTAATCATGTCGCCCGAGAACAATATACTAGAGAAGTGGTACACATTCCGATAGAAGTAATTGACAAAAAGACGGGGAGTATACAATCTGTTTGTGTAGTTCCCCTAAGGCCAGATTTACCAATGATAGATTCTTGCATTGGATTTGTGTTAATGGCAAATTCAGGGTTTACTAATATGCCAGGAACATTACAAGATGTTATTGAACAATTGGTGGATCCTGAGAACTATGAGATGAAAGAAAGACAACTATTTCAATTACGTGTAAGAGAAAGAAAGATTTCAGAGGACTTGAAGACCAAAATGATCCCATTTGCGAAGTTACAAACTCAAATAAAATCTGAAGAAGATGAGATACTTTGGAATCAAATCCATCAACTTGAAGATCTGGGTTGGAGAGGGATGATGGATTTGCAAATTGGGAATAATACTTCGACAACTGATAGTGAATCTTTACAGAAACATCGCATCAAAATTATTGATTATTTCAAAGAAGAGGTAGGGGTTAATTCTTCTACATAATTCAATTCTTGATAATTTGATTTGAATTTGGTTTCATTAGGTAAATTTCTGAATAATGAAGAATAGGATTCGTATGCATCAATATTGTCGATGACCGAGGCTCTAATCAAATCCATGAATCCGTCTTCATGAGGAATCTGATTCGTGGTTTTGACCTCAAATGAACCATTATTATTCAAAATAAAATCAAAACGAGGTTCAGATACGTTCACTTTCTGAATTAATTTTTCGCCAAAGGTCTTTGAATCTTTATTTAATTTCCAAATCGACCTACATCTAATTTCAAATTCTGAATCAGAGAAAAATCCAATTAAGACTTCCCACTTCTCGGTTTCACTTTCAAAAAATGAATTAATCCCACGTTTGTTTTGATCGAGGCCAAGATCTTTCCAACCATACATTCGGAAGCCATCGACAGCTAATTTGTATGCATCTAATGCATCCAGTTTACCTTTCCCAATCATCTAAACCAACATGTGGGGTAATTCATCTGGTTATTTGAAATGATTGGATTTTGGATTTGAACTTAATTTAAGAAATTTGGAGATTCAAAATGGAGATTGAGGAGTTTATACCATGTCGGATTCAAATCATAATATCAATGTCAGCGCCCGGACAATAAAGAGGGAAACTAGAGAATGCAAAACCAATGGAGGACAGAAAAAAATGGATGAATTAACTACAAAAGTCATATTCGCCGATCAATCTGGGCACACTACCCTTGAGCTTACCAAAGATGAGACAGTCGATCTCATCAATAGCAACAAGGACCAATGGATTTACCGCGATAATCAGATGGTACCAGCTAATGAAATTGCTGAAGCCAACTGGAATGATGTCGGTACAATCATGATTATGCCTGGTCTGACTGGTGGATATTAGACATTTTACTCAATATGAGTAACTAGCACATCGCAAGGTGTGTTGAACGGATTTACTACCAGTCTTTCTCGGCCGACTTAATCCGCCGAGAGGGACTTAAAACTTAGAAATTAATATACTTAACAGTAAGGCACGATTCGTGCCGAAAAATGAAAAAAAAGGAGGAAAAAATATGAATAAAGAAATAACAATTGGAATAATAGGAGTCGGTGGAATTGGCTCAAACTTAGCTTGCACAATAATTCCGGCTCTACATCGAGGAAAACTTCTCGAAGAACTCGGACCGATACACTTCAGATTATACGATTCAGACGAAGTCGAGGAATCAAATCTAGCGCACCAAAGATTTGGTTATCCAGATATCGGAAACAAGAAGGTATTCGCTGTTGCAGATAAATTGTCACGATATAGATCCCAAGACCTATCAATCAGTGCGCATACAAGAGATATACGAAAATCAGACGACTTGGATGAATGTGATCTTGTTATCGTGGCTGTCGATTCGCACGAAGCACGGCAAGTCGTTCACGATAATTGCCGATATTTCCTAGACTTGAGGTGCCTTGGAGATGGATACATCTCGATAGATGATACAGTAGATGAGAAGTTGTTATCAGAACTTACACCAGAACAAAAATCTCAATCATGTCAGTTTGATGATGCGATTGAAACTGGGAACATACAATTCGGTTACCTTCTTGCAGCCGCGCATGGTTCACAATGGATTTTACAATCTCTCAGGATTATTTCTGGAATCGATAATGCAATGAGACCAGCCCCGCAATCGGCTAGTATTACATTTGGAACTGCTGCAAAGTTACCTCAAGTAGAATACCAACCCGAACAAGATGAAATTACTTCTTCAATTTCTCCACAAATACACGCAGAACATGAATTGAGACGAGAAATAAATTCGAATAATCATGGGTCCATAAAAATTCGTGAAACTCTAGCGGCTCTCGCGGTGGCAGAAGATTGGAAATCACTCTGGGATCTAGCAGATAGTATGGGTAGAGAAGTCAGTGTCTTATTCGATAATGAAGGGAGTATATGGGTCGATATTGGCACTGCAGGCAGAGTTGCCCTAGCTCCCCCCCTTGGCTCAATCACTCCCTACAGATTATGGATTCACACACACCCCTACAACGCGTACTGGTCAAAGACCGATACCGACACTCTTTCTGCATTCACGCCCATTCTCGAATTAGCTTTCGTTTTAGGCCATGATCACATGAAAATTTCGAAGAATATTGGTAACAATAAGGAAGAATCTGTATCTCGAATTGAAGATTCTGGCCCTCTAAATCAGTGGAGTGAAGAACCCTGTGAAATATACTTGACAGTTAAGGCGGTATAATGTCCCCAACAGATAGAAAATCATTAAATCGGCTGAATAAATTATTGGGTAAATCAGACGAAAAATCAATTAATGTTGATGCAATTATTTTTGCACTATTGGGCAAAGATACCGATCAAGAAATAATTGAATTGATTAAGTTAGCTTTAGAATCCAATGTAGATGGATTTACAATGAAAGAATTAGCATTTGGAATACTCAAATTGAACGAATGGCGAGAGAATCAGTGTTAATCTAAATTAAGTGTTAATTAAGATAAAATAAACTATTCATTCTATTAATACAACTTGTTATTTTTACCCTAATAATAACAATTTATTGATGAAAAATCTATTTATCGATTTATGACAAAACAGACAAATTACGGCGGCGCTTGAGTCGCACAAAGGGCACTATTAAGTGCCTTACAACAGTCGCACAAAGTCCCGATGGGCGAATGTAAAATCAAGGCGATATATCGACCTTAAATTCAGGGATCAATAGGTGAGAAATATGAACGGAACCAAACAAAATACAAACGAAGAAAACAACGATGGTTGCTGTCCAGAATGTCAATGTAAAGAGGCAATCCAAGGACCAACGCACTATGAGTGTGCAGAATGTGGAATTCAAATTTCAATTATCAGTTATGATAATGAATACAAATACGACAGTGAAATGAAAGGGCCACGAATAGCAAATACCAAATCAAATATTGGCTCAGATATTGGAATTCCAAAGAATGGTGAAAAATTCCCAAGAAGACTAATTAATATTCATAGAAATTTGGCGAGACGTTGCCCTAAATATTGGGAAACAATATCTAAAGAACTTGAAGAAATAGGAGAACCCGGTACAATCGTAAATGAAGTTGCTGAAATCATCCAAAAAGCAAACGAGAACCTTAAGCTTTCTCGAAATAGATACGTGATGGATGGTAAGCCAGAACTTGAAGGGGATGTGCCCGAATACCGAAGAAGAGTGTTCGCAGTTGCTGCACTTGCAATATTGCAACGACGTGGTTCAGAAAATCGTTCTCAACAAATTGCTGATGAATGGAATATTCATCGAAATGACCTTTCTGAAGCGGTAAAACTAATTGAGCGAAATTTAAGTCCTCCGAATAATGAATTGTATTATTCTGAGCAAAATTGTTCACATTTGACAAGACAAGAAGTTGCCTTTAATAATCGCAAAAATAAATTGAATCAACACCTGGCAACCATCCGTGACTTATTAGCGAGCAAATGTGGAGTTGGAGGTTCCGATGCTCGAGCCATAGTCAAGAAGGCGAGAGAACTACTCATCAACCATGGAGAACCGATTGAATATTGGCAAGAATGGAATGATGGGAAATACTGCAATTGGTTAAGTGACCGTGCAGCTCTAACTGCAACTGTTCATGCGATGATAGAAATGGGAATTTCCAAAGACACGGCTAAGGAACTATATGCTAGTTTTCCAGTACGTTCCATGAAGACTTTCTTCGATAGAATCGCCAGAGAATACCGAGAATACTGTGCTGAAGCATGATTCAAACTCTTCTTTGAAGATCACGAGTAAGTTCATTTTGCCAACGGGTTCTTTCAAGTTCATCAACTAGTTGTAAATCACCATCGTGATCTCTTACCAAATTCTCTAATCGGTTTTGAATCTCAAGTTGATCCCGAGCATTTTCAAGTGCTTGTTCATTCTCTCCAGGCGTTCTTTCTTCATCTAATCTACGGAGGTATGCAGAGAGTGTGTAGATTTGTTTTTGAGAATCAAGGTCATTTAACAGCGCCAGCACAATACTACCAATTGCATCTCCAATAACCAATTTACGAAGAGCCGGTTCTTCGACGATACAAAGTGGTATCCGGCGACGATGTCGAAATCGACTCCTAGAGCTTAAGGCACCGCCGATAGTTGTTACTCGAAATCGGGTATTGTGTGCTTCTTTCCCTGGTGTAATCTTGTAATATTCACCAGAAGTTCCTTGTACTTTTATTGAATTTTCAATCTTATTTTCAGACTCAGATGAACCCAACATTATCATCGCACGATTATTATTATTGACAATTTCACGAAGGAAATTTATCCCATTTATATCCTTTTCTTTCATCAATTTAACATTAGGATCTAAGAATAATTGTTGTTGAAAAACATTTAAATTAATACGGTCAGGATGGCCAGGTCGAATTAGAGACCAATTAATCAATAGTGCCCAAATTTCAGGATCATTCGGTACGCAGATAGTTCGCCATTGTTGACTTCTGCGAACTAATATTTTCAAACGGCCCTTCCTAATCAAGAGGCTCATTGGAACAGTTTTTGAAGCTCCTTGAATCGAACCGTTTCGTTCCGGACCTATCCAAGATTTCATCCATGGCGTCTTAGAAAACATCCACTTATTATTATCGAAAAAAGTTGCAATTTCTTCATATGGATCTGTTTTCAAAGAACCGTAGTCGAGCAAGTCAGCCCATCCCATATCTCTCATTCGAACATTATTACGAATAAACGAATAAGTAATTGGATGAGAAATCATCTTTTTTGGAGTTAATACTTGAGAGGAGTTTCTTTCTCTTCGTGGCCGAAAATTAGCAGTGGCTATATGAAGGGAAATTAGGAGTTTGTCCCAATTTACTTTATCTGCACCTGGCATTCGAATCATCTTTTCGATGTCTCTGTAAGGTAAGTTGATTTTGTTTCCATCCAGATAGAAAACACCCTCAGCGAATGAAACATAAGTGCCATTCGGAAGAATACCTCCGCGGTGCATGTCTCGAAGAGTATCTGAATTTCTAATTCTATTTTCGGATTCCAACTCTTCAATCTGTGATGGGGTTATCGTCCACGAACGAGGAGGTTCAACAATCCATTGTTGAATTGAATGATTTTTGTTATTCTCAATACTTAGCCAATCTATTCCAGACTTCTGTGAATTAGCCAATGCCTTCCAAACATGCGGTATTGAAGGAAGAGGACTTCCTATTTTTGCACGTAAATTTTCTGATGACGACTCTCCTAATCCTAATGATTCTAAAGAAATTTCAAGTATATGGGGGGCAAGTAATTGGCAATAATCACACCAATTTTGCTCTGTCTCATGATTACATCCAATACAATTATTCATTTGCCTGACCTCCTTGATTAACTTGAATTTGATTTCGAGATTCTATAAAATCTCTATCGACTTCTTCATCCATTTGAATTTCGAGGGATTCAATTCTAGCATCGTGTCGGGCCTGTAAATGATTCCAAGTATCCTCGGAAACCATTCCAAATTCTTCTACTTCAGAATCATCAAGGTACTCTTCTTCATCATCCAAGTCCTCATGCTGTTCATTCTCCATCCATTCATCAATAATCTTTTCATATTTGTTTTCTACTTCGTGCCACCATTTGACAATCGAGTCATCTTTGATGTCAGTATTGATACTGTTCATGGCTTCAATAAATAAATCGAGCGTTACAATCGAGTATCTCGAAACAGTATCATTGAGCAAAGCCAAAAGATAACCAAGAGCAATATCTCCCGGAGGGAGAGTTTGGTCTCCATTAAGATCTATACACAAATCTATGCCCTCATATCCGGCGTCCTTCACAGGACATGATACTGGGAAAGCCTCGACCAAGAATTTGTGAGGATATTCTGATGACCGGATTAGATAATTTATTCCCGAGGAACCTACGATGGTTAGAGAGTCATTATTCTCATAATAGTAGGAATATGGGGTGATTGAAGAGCTATGATCTAATTTCTGAATATTTTCATACAATAATCGAGCAGACCGAATTTGACGACGAGAAGGAAACCATTCTTCATTCTCAGATTCCCAACACCAAAACAAGACATTAGCAAATTCTGACCCTCGTCCCGTCGGCGGTTCAAGAGACCAAGCCATAAAAGTGCGCCAAATTCGAGGATCGTTTCCTAATGGAATTAATGCGGGTTCGTTATTTTTCAAAACGAGAAAATGGAGTCTTTTTTTATGAACTACGAGTAAACGTAACAATCTTTTATGGTATGAATTATTGAATTCTTCCTTATCAGCAAGCAATGCCAGCCACTCCGAGCCAACTGAACCGCCAAACATCCTCATGAGATTTCGGTTTTCACGAGAAACATTGCCTCGATGACCTACAGGTACTTCAGGTTCCATAATTTGAAACAATTTCCCAATATATTCTTGGAATGGATGCAAATTCAGGAGAACTATTTGTTCTAATCCATTTGCTGGAACATCTATACCACGATAAGAATTTATTGAAAACCATTGTTGCCAATCTTCTTGCCCCATAGCATAAGTTTGACGAGTAAGGCATTCTAAAGTCTGAAGAAACACAGTCCAATCTCCTATAGCACCAGCTCTACTAGGATTTGAAAGCCATTCTGCGATGTCCAGTAACGGTAATTCATTCCCAAGTCTATTACCATTCAAAAAGAAACCTTTCTCTTCATCAATCAGTAACGTACCACCACCAGGTAAAGGTAGAGATCCGGTTGTGTAACCCCACTTTAGGATACTATCTCTGGCTATTGCCCACTGTTTACTCTCTTCTTCCCAATCTAAGGCCGGACCACGTTTAGATTGGAACGCCGGGGGAAGTTTTGTGCCGATATCAACATCATTTACAATTTGTAAGAGTCGTTGTTGAACGCTTAATTCACGACCTGCTTCAATAAGTTGGTTGACTGAATCACGTTGATTATCGGTCGGAATCTGATTTTTGTATATCCCGAGGAAGGGTGTCAATAGTATTTGACAGCCGGAACACATGGAGATTGTTTGAGAAATTTCTCCCTCACACCATTTGCAATTGTTAGGCACATTAGACAAAAGATTCTCAGAGTATATAACGAATACAAAATTATCATTCGAGTGCTGAAATTAATGTCAAAAATTATTGAATAAATAAAGTTTTTAATAATTGAGTAATTTCCATATTTCAGGTTTATAACCCCTCAATGTAAATATTATTTGAAGGATTATGAAGAAGAAATAGCATCAAAAAAATAGAGAAAATTAGACAAGAGAGATTTAAGGAAAATACATACTTGCCAGTATAGGAAGAAGAAAATTTTAATTTTCTTCTTATAGACATACAAGGTGGCACAAATATGAAAATAAAACAGAACGAAAATAATAGAGAAAAGAATGAAAAAAGAACGAGGGTCATGGAAATGCTTCCAGAACTGAAGGAAGAGTGGGCCTCAACGGCTCTGGATAACACCAGATGGGCCGCGGGTTTCGTTGGTACCCCACTGGGGGATATTTACAACGAAGCTGGTGTAGACCTGCAAGTGGTATCCACACGAACCGTGAGGTGCCTAGCTGTGGTGGACCACCCATACTTCTACCGGACCCTTGCCATGATGGCACTGTCCTTTGAGACAGCCGGAGTAGAGTTTGAGGTTGACCCCTACACGATTGTCCGCCCACTTCCTCCTGAGGAGGACATGGTCGAAGAAGAGCCGGTAGCCGTCGGGATGGAGGTGGTCTGAGTGAAAACACGAACTATGTACATGACCTATACTGGAGGTACGTACTTCCCTGTAACACGGCCAAGAGCAACAGCATATGCAGCTGAAAGGTCAGCATTCAACCAAGTTCGCTTTTCTCTGCGAGAGAAGGGATTTTTACCACAAGAAATAGGACATGCTGCGATTATGATACTAGCTAAACAGTTTATTGGCGCAACTATCGAAGTCCAAGTCCCATTTGCAGTGACGCCCAGAGAATTTAGAAAGATGTTTTGTGAAGTGCGACCCGATGATGATGAAGAGGAATTCGACGACCAATTCAAAGAGGGGTGGCTCTGATGTGGATATTTACGAAGCATGGATTTCTCAGTATTGTTCAGCACAAGTATGAACCAGAATTATTCCAGGTCAAGGCTCGCGACCCTGAGCCATTGCAGAAGATGTTTTCTGATTATGAGATGATCATCATCGACTGGGCAGACTATCGCTATCGTGTTGAAGTGCCTCGTGAAGAGGTTATGAAGCGCGTATCTCAAATTGTTGATGATGTAAGATACACGAGTTACAAAGATGAGTGTGAAGATGATTTATTCCATCGAGCTTTGGTGAGGATTTGGAATGTAATGTATAGGTTCCAACAGAAGAGGTTTGAGTAATAACATAACAGCAATGTTTAAATAGTATGAAAAACAAATATTTGTCATGAAATATACTGTCGTTGTATCTAAAGAATTGAACAAAGGAGAGCCTCTTGGTGTCTTTAATTGGTCTGAATGGGGGCGTCCTTGTCTGATTAAGCAAGTTGAGATTAGGATCCATGGTGGTTGGATCCCTCAAGGTAGTGTTTCTTTCTGTGAGCATGAAGAACTAGGTTGGGTTTGGTCACAGGCGATGATTCACAGCGGCGATGAAGAAGAGTAAGTTGCTTCTGAATCTAATAGGTTTGATTGAAAAAGGCCCGTAGGGTCGCACGCAATATGGGAATGCAGACGACTTTCGTAATGGTGAAGCCTGATGGAGTACAACGAGGCTTGGTTGGCAACATCATTCAGCGATTCGAGAATAAAGGCCTGCGATTAGTCGGTTTGCGACAAGTTATTCCCTCATTAGAGACCGCTCAGGCACACTATGCAGTTCACTCTG